>Ga0157376_10000110_pt1 | contig 58480 bp, 48 predicted proteins | sample M45metaG_FD_121801 | JGI IMG/M metagenome (GOLD analysis project Ga0157376, IMG submission 121801) | Miscanthus rhizosphere microbial communities from Kellogg Biological Station, Michigan, USA - M4-5 metaG | ecosystem: Host-associated > Plants > Roots > Rhizosphere > Soil | place: USA: Michigan...
GATCTCCTCGCCACGCCGGACATCCACGAGGCGAAGGTCGTCGAGCTGTAAGCGCACGATAGACTGCTAAAAAACTTAAAAAGCTCCGCTCGCAAGGGCGGAGCTTTTTTATTGCCGCTTTACTCCGCTGTCCAAACGGCCGCCGGGAATTTCTCCAGAACCGCAGAGAGCTTTAATTGGCCTTCGGCAAAGGATGGCGTGGCGTTATCGAAAAGGCTTTTCCACGGCATTCCGATCAATTCGCCGGGAAGCGAAATGGCTGTGTCGCGCCATGCTTCTCCGATTGGAGGAAAACCAATCCGAACGGTCTGACGCGGGACGACAATCAGCAGGGTTTCACTCCCTTTACGGCGAAGGAAGGCTATGCTGCTTTCCGCGTAAGTCCCAGTGGTTTCCAGCGGAATGAACTCCCCTTTTCCGAAGAGCGAGGCGTGATCACGGCGAAAGGCCAGCAGGCGCTGGGTGACGAAAAGTTTGATCCGGCCATCGGTCCAATTTTTCAGCAGTTCGTCCGGGTCGGCGTCTTGTAACGACTCCAGCATCTGCCGACGGGATTCATAGTTTACCTGGCGGCGGTTGTCGGGATCGACGAGGCTGAAGTCCCATATTTCAGTGCCCTGATAAAAGTCGGGCATGCCGGGGGCGGTGGATTTCAAGACAACCTGCGCGAGCGAGTTAATGGCTCCAAGTTGCGCAATCTCCGCCGCCGTGGGCTCGAAATCTTTGAGGAACCGGTTGGGGCCGGCGCGAAGTATCTTTCTCACAAACTCACGCACCGCAGCTTCCCATTCCTCATTGGGCTGGATCCAACTGGAATTGATCTTGGCCTCCTTGATCGCCTTGATCATGTAGTCTTGGATGCGCTGAATATAGGTCTCTCGCCCCTCCTTGCTCATTGGCGTCAGCGGCCAGGAGCCCAGCAGCGTCTGGTAAAGCAGATATTCCTCGTTGGCATCGGGCGCGATCTCGCCTTCGATTTTCGTCTGGTAGCGCCGATTGACGGTGCGCCAGTGATGCAACGACTTCCGCCAGCGCGTGGGTATTTCAGAAATAGCGGCCATCCGCGTCCGCACGTCTTCGCTACGTTTCGTATCATGGGTTGAAGTCGCCAGCATGGCCTGCGGAAAAGCCGCTTGGCGTGCGATGCAACGTTCGTAAAACTTCTGCACCGGCAGGCCAAACTGGTTGGGCTCGCCCCCCACTTCGTTCAAGGCGGCCAGCCGGTTGTAGATATAAAAGGTGGTGTCCTCCACGCCCTTGGCCATCACCGGTCCCGCGCATTGCTGCAGCTTCATCACGAAACGGGTGCGCTCCTCGCGTTCGGTCTCACCGATGTTCTCGGAGAACTTCATCAGCAACAGCTCGCCGATGAAATTAAAGATCGAACGTTCCACGCCGGGGTTGCGCCGCTTCGCCATGCGCAGGGCTTTGAGAATGGCTTCACGGCCAGCTTCGGAGGGCTCGCCTCCGGGCTCGATGTAGGTGCGGTAGATCGGGAAGCAGGCGATAATTTCGCGCACTGCGGTGGTGAGGGCATCCAATGTGAAATCGCGGTAATTGCGGTTTTTCTCCGACAGGCGGTCGAGCATAAACCCCAGCAGATTGACTTCGCTGGCCAGCGAGAGCCGCATGACGAGTTGCTTTTTCTCATAAACGATGTCCTCCAGCCGCGGCGCAGTTCCGATGAATTTGTGATACGTCTCCGTGATGGAACGCTCCGCCACCGGGCTGACAAACAAGCCGCTGACCTCATTGGTGAAATCATAACCAGTGGTCCCATGCACCGGCCAGTCGGTGCGCAGATGCTCCTCTCCGAGCAAGATTTTCTCGACCACGAGATACATCGGCAAATCGGTTCCACTGCCCGGCAGGCATTCGGCGGCGTGGTTTTGCAGTTGCTCCAGGTAAGTGCGCGGTTGCCACAGCCCATCTACGTGATCAATCCGCAGGCCATTCAACGAGCCCTCCTTGATCAGCTCAAAGATGAAGCGATGGGTGGCCTCGAAGACTTCCGGTAATTCCATGCGGATGGCCGCGAGATCGTTGATGTCGAAGAAACGGCGGTAGTTGATTTCCTCCGAGGCGACCCGCCAGTAGCTGAGCCGGTAAAACTGCGCGTTGAGGACCTCGTCCAGTGCGTCGAAACTGCGCGTGTCTCCCACGGTGCCGTTGATGATTTCCAGAGCCTCATCAAGCGCTTCTTTGGTGGCTGCACAATCTTCTTTGAGCCGGGCCAGCCGCTGTTTGGTAATCTCTTTCTCTCGATTTCGGGCACTGATGCTTTCCTCGCTTGCGTCGGTGTGGCGGGGCAGGTTTTCGAGCGCGGCGATGATGCTCTCGAGCTCGAGTTCGAAACGCGGCTCAACCTGCTTTTGACGCAATTGCCCAAGTGCGGGCTTGAGCAGCAGCACATGACTGCGCGGCGTGAGCGGCAGGCGCTTGTCAAAGTAGTGGAGAAAAAAAGTCCCGCCCTCAAAGACCACCTTCAGTTCGCCCCGCTCCAGCACGCGGCCGTAGTGGTCACCCAGGATCGGCAGCAGCACCTTGTCCACTAGATCGGATTTGAGCGGATGCCAGTCGATGTCGAAATGACTGGCGAGCGCAGAGCCCGGGCCGTTTTCCAGCACATCCATCCACCACGTATTGATGCTGGTCGCGATACCCATGTGGTTGGGCACAAAATCCATGATCTGCCCCATGCCGTGCGCATGCAGTTCCGCCACGTAGGCATCGAATTCCCCGTGGGTGCCGACCTCGGGATTGAGCTCGTTGTGATCGCAGATGTCGTAGCCGTGCATGCTGCCGGGACCGGCCCGGAGAAACGGCGAGGCATAGACGTGGCTAATGCCGAGGGCATGCAGGTAGGGAACGATTTTTCGCGCCTGCTTGAAGGTGAACTCCTGGTTGAACTGCAGGCGATAGGTGGCCGTGGGAATCTTTGGGATGGATTTCATAGGCGGGATTTCAAGAGCAGCACCTCGGGCCTGGTGAAGGTGACGGATTGACGCCTCTCCTCGAAGCTCAGAGAACCCTGGCCGCCGTATTTCACCTCGTTGCTGGAAAGGATAACCCGCCATTTTTCCCGCCCGGATAACTCACAGAATGGCTGCTCCAGCAGGCGGACCCTGTGGTCTCCATGCAAGTCGGCGAGCAGCAGCCAGTCCCCGTTTTGATCGTGATAGCGAATGGCGACGACTCCCAGATTGGCCACCCTCCAGCCATCGCGGCGGTCGGGACGGAATACGCACTGCGCGTGTCGCAGGGCGATACAATCACGATAGAGTGTGAGGACGGAGAGATGTGGCCTGTCTTCGAGTTCATTCCAGAGCAGCTTGGATTTTTCGAAGACCGTGGCGGCCTGTGGATCGGGCACCTCAACCTCGGGATCGTTAAAGGCGGAGTGGTGGGAGAATTCCTTGCGCCGTCCCTCGCTGACGAGGCGGCCGAGTTCGTCGTGATGATCGGTGAAATAAATGAAAGGCGTGGAGGCGGCCCACTCCTGTCCCATGAAAAGCTCCGGCGTGTAAGGAGAGAGCAGCAGCAGCGTGCTCGCCGCCCGGTAAGCCTCGGGAGACGTGAGTTGATTGGGGCGTTCGCCACAGGCGCGATTGCCCACCTGGTCGTGGTTGGAGATGCAGTAGAGAAAACAGGAGGGTGGAAGAGATTTTCCCTCCCCGCCGCGTGGCCGTCTGGTGAAGTGGCTTTTCTGCCCTCGATAGTGCCAGCCATGCTCGATTTCGTCGGCCAGTTCCTCAACACTCCCGTTGAAGTCGGCCTTGAAACGATCATCGCCGATGGCGAGTTGCACGGTGTGGCAAAAGTCGTCGGCATATACGGCATCGAGGCCGAAGCCTTCCGGGCGCGGGGCGCAAATGAGCGACCAGTTACGTTCGTCTTCCGCAATCACATAGCCGCCGCGTTTGGCCACGACTTCACCGATCGCTTGGAGAATGTGCCTGGGTGAATCGTCAATGATTGCGTGCGTCGCATCGAGGCGCAGGCCGTCCATGTGAAACTCGTTCATCCACATTACCGCATTCGCGATGAAGAAGGCGCGCACGGCTTCGCTATCGTCATCGTCCACGTTCAAGGCGTCACCCCACGGCGTCTTGTGCTTTCTGGTGAAATAGTGCGGGCTGAACTGGCTGAGGTAATTTCCGTCCGGGCCGAAGTGGTTATAAACCACGTCTTGAATCACCGCGAGGCCGTGCGCGTGCGCCGCATCCACCAGTGCGCGCAAATCATCCGGATGACCGTAGCAGCGCGCGGGTGCGAAGAGGCTTACCCCGTCATAGCCCCAGTTGCGGTCGCCGGGAAAATCGGCCACCGGCATGATCTGAATGGCATTTATGCCGAGATCGCGAAGGTAAGGCAGGCTCGCGATGGTCGAGCGGAAAGTGCCATCGCGGGTGAAGGTGCCGATATGGATCTCATACAGCACAAGGTCGCGAAAACGAGGGCGCTTCCAGTCGCCATCGGCCCAGACATAAGTCTTGGGATCAATCACCTGCGAGGGGCCATGCACGCCCTCGGGCTGCCAGCGCGAGGCGGGATCGGGAAACGGTCCCTTGCCATCGAGACGATAGCGGTAGCGGTCCCCGGCCCGGCCTTGAGGATCGATGGCGGAATAATACCCCTGTGCATCGCGGGAAAGAGTCAGGCTACGCGGGCCACCAATGCCGGTGATTTCCACTTCGACCCGCTTTCGCGTCGGCGCCCAAACGTGGTAATACACGCCGCCTTCGACGACATGAGCACCCGGCGTCATTTGCCGAAACCCTTGAGTTTTATTCATTTTTGCAACTCTCCCCGGACGGTTGAAACATGTTTGCTCAAGAATCGGATTCCACCAACCGGCGGATGCCTTGGAGCGGAATCGAAATCCAGTCTGGGCGATTATTGAGCTCGTACATTACTTCGTAAACGGCTTTTTCCAGTAAGTACGACTCCAGCAGGATCGCCCGCGCGGTCGGATCTTCCGGAATAAAGGAAGCGCCCTTCGTCGTCTCATAATAGGTATTGAGGAAAGTCTGCTCGGTCCATTGCACCCACTTTTCCGCCCAGGGACGCAGGAACTCGGCATCCTCGCCACGCACCATGGGCTGCTGCATGAGTGCGCTGTGGATCGCGTAATGGAACGAACGAAGGATGCCCGCCACGTCGCGTATCGGCGAGCGCTTCATCTTGCGTTCGCTCAGCGGGCGGGCCGGTTCGCCCTCAAAATCGGTGATGACGAAATCCTTCTCCGTGTTCAGCACCTGCCCGAGATGGTAATCGCCATGCGTGCGGATGCGGGTGGCGTTGATCCGGCCCTGGTAAAGCCGCGCCTGGCGGCGAAGGATGTCACCCTCCAGCTTGATCGTAGCAGCGACTTCCTCACGGTATTTCTCGGGAACGTCGCGCTGCTTTTTTTTGAGAAGCTGGATGCAGCGCTTGGTCTGGCCGCGCATGCTTTGGTAGAGCGAGCGCAAGGCAAAGCCGGTGAGCGGCTCGGGAGCAAAGGCGCCATCCCGATGATCGGCCGCCAGCGCGAGGTGCATTTCACCCGTGCGCCGGGCAAGAAGCTCGACGCGTTCGGGATAAATACCGCCCATCAATTCATCGAAAATAACCGGGTCGTTAATATCGGGGTGGTTTGCCTTTAGCGCCAGCACGCGCTCGAAGAAGCGCCCGAGTGAATCGAGCGTATAGCTCCAGGCATCGCCGACATTAGGAACCTGGGCCACCAGCAGCGCGAGCACCTGAGCCGGAGCCTTCGGTTGCTGGCGTTCGATGGCCCCGCAATAAGTCGGCACGGGTCCGAATTTCTGCCGTTCGCTGAGGAATTGGATCAACTCCGCATCGGGATTCACTCCGTCGTCGAGCTTGCGATAGAGCTTCAGGAAATAGCGGTCACCATACAGCACCGAGGAATTGCTTTGCTCGACTTTGAGCACGCGGGAGGCTGGCACGTCAGACGCTTGACTGGCCCCGGCCATCCCTTGCCCGCGAATTCCCAGCAGCGAGCCTCCGATGGTATTGATTCGCGACTGGCCGGCGATCAGTTCAAACAAGGCGATTCGAAAGGCTTCGTCGTAGAGCGCATCGAAGAGCGTGGAGGCACCGAGGCGGGCGACCGCGGCCATTGGAGCGTCGGTAATCAGGCGTGCGGCCTCTTCGTTGGCGGAGATTTGAAGTGGGAGCTGGTAGATCTCCGGCGGGGATTCCACGTAGTTTACCTGCACAAAAGCGAGGCGTCCCCCGTCCCGGCCGGTCGCAGTGGCGATCGGAACGGTGCCGACAATCTGCACATCGCGGATCGGTCGTGCCTTGCCGCCGAACCAGCGACAGTTGCGCAGATAGGCGGGCAGCACGCGCTCGGTGGCAAAGGGACTCTCCGCCCACTCCAGCACCGCCTCCCATGTGGGGGCAATCTCCAGGTCCGGTGCGGTATAGCCATCGCCCGCCTGCAGCGTGGCGGCTTCGGGTTCCAGCTTGAGCCAGTAGCAATTGTGCGGGCCAAAGGTGAAGAAATACGGGTCCTGCTTGATCGCCGGAAACCGGTTCTGGCTGAAGAGTTCGATCGGGGTAAAGCCCGCCCAGCGGACCAGATCCAGTTCCACCGCCTGGGTGAAGCGGGAGAGATTCGCCATAACGAGGATTTTCTCGCCCTCGTATTCGCGGATGAAAGCGAGCAACTTGGGATTGTCGGGCAGCAAAAACTCGATGGTGCCCTGGCTGAAGGCCTTCGAGTGTTTGCGCATCGAAATCACGCGCCGCATCCACCATAGCAGCGAGGAGAGATTGCGTTCCTGTGTCTCCACGTTGACGGCCTCGTAATGGTATTCCGAATCGGTGACGGCGGGCAGGTAGAGTTGCTGCTGCTTGGCGCGGGAGAAGCCCGCATTACGATCCTCGCTCCATTGCATAGGGGTGCGAACGCCGTTGCGGTCGCCCAGATAGATGTTGTCCCCCATCCCGATTTCGTCGCCATAGTAGATGATCGGCGTGCCGGTGAGCGAAAAGAGCAGCATGTTCATCAACTCAATCTTGCGCCGGCTGCCGCCCAGCAATGGGGCGAGCCGGCGGCGGATGCCGAGATTGATCCGCGCCCGGGCGTCGCTGGCATAGACGCGATACATATAGTCGCGCTCCTCGTCGGTCACCATCTCGAGCGTGAGTTCGTCGTGGTTGCGCAGGAACATTGCCCACTGGCAATTCGCGGGAATCGCGGGGGTCTGGTCCATGATGTCGAGAATCGGGAAGCGATCCTCCATTTGCAGGGCCATGAACAGGCGCGGCATCACCGGGAAATGGAACGCCATGTGGCATTCATCGCCGTTGCCAAAATAGGCGGCGGCATCCTCTGGCCATTGGTTGGCCTCGGCAAGCAGCATGCGACCCTTGAATCTGGCGTCAATATGCGCCCGCAGTTTACGTAGAAAGGCGTGCGTCTCGGGAAGATTCTCACAATTCGTCCCCTCGCGCTCGAAGAGATAAGGAATGGCGTCCAGGCGCAACCCGTCCACCCCCATGCCGAGCCAGAAATCCACCACCTCAGTGACGGCATCCTGTACGGCAGGATTGTCGAAATTTAGATCAGGCTGGTGCGAATAAAAACGATGCCAGTAATAGGCATTGGCAACCGGGTCCCACGTCCAGTTCGAGAGTTCGAAGTCCTTGAAAATAATCCGTGCATCCAGATAGCGATCCGGCTTTTCGCTCCACACATAGAAATCACGTTCCGGCGACCCGGTCGGCGCATTGCGCGCCCGCTGGAACCATGCGTGTTGATCGCTGGTGTGATTGAGCACCACTTCCGTAATCACTCGCAGTCCGCGTCGGTGAGTCTCGTCCAGAAACTCGCGAAAATCCTCCATCGTCCCGTAACTGGGATTCACGGCACAATAATCGGCGATGTCGTAGCCGTCGTCACGCAACGGCGAGGGATAGAACGGCAGCAGCCAGATTGCCGTGATCCCCAGTTGCTCCAGGTGATCGAGCTTTTGTAACAACCCATGAAAATCCCCGATCCCATCGCCATCACTGTCGCAGAAGGCACGAACGTGCATCTGATAAATCACAGCGTCTTTAAACCAGAGGGGATCAGCAAGGGTGTCGGGCATGGCTCGTAAAAGTTTAACAAGAACAATACGAACGGCAGGCGGCGGATGGTCTTTGAATTTTCACCGCCAAGACGCCCGGACACCACGAAGTCACCAGGACAAAAGGTGTTCGCAGGACTACTCTTCAAGGAAGACACTACATCTTCAGGAAATTCGCGAGGAGCTTTTTGCCTTCGAGGGTGAGGATGCTTTCGGGATGGAACTGGACACCGTGAATCGGGAATTCGCGATGCTGGAGGCCCATGATTTCGCCTTCGGCAGTTTCGGCAGTGATTTCGAGCGCTGCAGGGAAGCTCTCGCGTTCGACGAGGAGCGAGTGGTAACGCGTGGCTTCAAAGGGGCTTGGAAGGCCGGCAAAGACACTTTTGCCACTGTGTAGGATTGGCGAGGTCTTGCCGTGCATGAGGCGTCCGGCACGGATGACGTTGCCGCCGAAGACGTGACCGATGCTTTGATGGCCAAGGCAGACGCCGAGGATCGGAGTTTTTTCGCCGAACTTGCGGATGACATCGCAGCTAATGCCCGCCTCATTCGGCGTGCAAGGACCAGGTGAAATGACAATGCGCTCGGGTTTGAGTGCAGCGATTTCATCTAACGTAATTTCATCGTTGCGCTTGATCAGCATGTCCGCGCCCATCTCACCGAAATACTGAACGAGATTGTAGGTAAAGGAGTCGTAATTATCGATAACCAGCAACATAGAAGGTTCGGTTAAATTTCATTCGCAAGGGCGATCGCTTTCATCATACCCATGGCTTTATTGACGGTTTCCTGGTATTCGCTGGTCGGTACGGAATCAGCAACCACTCCGGCTCCCGCTTGCACGTAGGCTTTGCCGTCCTTGATAACCACCGTGCGGAGGGCGATGCAGGAATCGCAATTCCCATCGTAGCCGAAGTAACCGACGGCACCGGCGTAAACGCCGCGCTTGCTCTTCTCCAGGTCGTTGATGATTTGCATGGCGCGAACTTTAGGCGAGCCACTGACGGTGCCGGCGGGGAACGTCGCGCGCATGACGTCATAGGCGTTGCGATTGGCGTGCAAAGTCCCCTCGACGTTGCTGACGATATGCATGACGTGGCTGTAGCGCTCGATGGTCATGAAATCGGTGACGCGAACGGTGGCGTACTCGGCGATGCGTCCCACGTCGTTGCGGGCGAGATCTACCAGCATGAGGTGCTCGGCGCGTTCCTTGGGATCGGCGAGGAGGTCGGCGGCGTTGGCGTTGTCCTCGGCATCATCGGCTCCGCGCGGACGGGTTCCGGCGATGGGACGGATTTCCACCTTGCCATTGAGCGCGCGGACGTGGATCTCCGGTGAACTGCCGACGACGGAGAAGCCGTCGAACTTGAAGCAGAACATGTAGGGCGACGGATTCACGTAACGCAGGCTGCGGTAAAGCGTGAGCGGATCGCCCTGATAATCGGCCTCGAAACGCTGGGATGGCACGAATTGGAAGACGTCTCCAGCGCGGATGTATTCCTTGCCGTCGAGCACCATCTGCTCGTATTCCGCCTGCGTGGTGTTCGAGCGCGGCCGGGTGATCTGTGGCGTGCGGTGAATGTTGATTTCGGGCAGGCTCACGCTGGCCTGCAACCGGTTGCGGATGCCTTGAATGCTGGCACAAGCTGCATCGTAGGCGGCGTCGATGTCGCCGGTAATGTGGGCATTGGCGAGCAGGCGCAACCGGCGGAGTTTGTGATCGAAAACCAGGAGCGTATCCGTGATAAGAAAGAGCGCATCGGGCAGACCGAGACCTTCATCTTTGGCCGCAGTGACGGTGGGTTCAAAGAAGCGCACCATGTCATACGCGAGATAGCCCACGGCGCCACCGGTAAAGGGCGGCTGGCCGGGCAGCGCGACGGGCTGGTAGCTCTCCATGAGCTTTTGCAGCACCGCAAGCGGATCGCGCTCAGCCTCAACTTGCAGCAACTTTCCGTTCTCGATGATGCGAATGGTGCGTCCCTGGCATTCAAAACGTACCCGGGGTTTAATTCCGACGAACGAATAGCGCCCCCCCTTGTCGATATGCTCGGCACTTTCGAGCAGGAAAATCTCCCCTTTCCCGTCGAGTTTTTGGAACGCGGAGACAGGCGTCTCCACATCCTCCACCATTTCGGTATAGACGGGAATGAGGTTGCCCTGCGCGGCGAGGGCGTGAAATTCCGCGCGCGATGGCTTGAAAAAATCGGCGTTCACTTTTGGTAGGTTTTTTCCGGATCGAACATCTTCTGCTGGGTGATCTCGGCGGGCGATCCGTCCTGATTCAGTTTTTGGAAAAAGCAGCTCTCGTAGCCGGTGTGGCAGGCCCCGGTGTCCTGCACGACTTCAAACAGCAGCGTGTCGGCGTCGCAATCCACATACCAGGCGATGACCTTCTGGGTATGGCCGCTGGTCTCGCCCTTGAGCCAGAGCTTCTGGCGGGAACTGCTCCAGTAGTGCATCAACCCGGTCTCGGCGGTCTTTTGCAGGGAGAGTTCGTTCATCCAGGCCATCATGAGCACGCGCTTGCTGGTGGCATCCTGCACAATGGCGGGGACGAGTCCGTCGGCGTTAAATTTGAATTTGAGGTTCATCAGGTGTGGTGTGGTTGGGAATCGGTGGAAACAAAAAACCCGACGATTCGGAGTTGGAATCATCGGGCTGGAAATTCGACGCAGTGGCGCGACGACCATTCCGGGGAACTTCCCGGAACGAGCCCGTCTATTTGCGCCACCAATGCTTGATCATCACGGAATCCGGTAAATGCGGGGCGACGGATTGGCAAGGAGAATTTTGCAACAACTTGTCGATCAACGTGCGCCCGGACCGCTGAGAAAGCGCGGCGTATAAGTCACTGCGGCGGCATTGGAGGCGATGAAAACCAGCGTTCGCCGGAGGGTTTGGTGCGGTCGCAGCTTGTTGCCCAGGGCCACGACATTGCCGTAAGCACTGCCGCGATCCGTCCCCGAGGTAATGCCCCCGGCGCGGTTTTTCAGCCACACTCCGGCAGGAAGATCATCAAGCACGAGCGATACCGGACCGTTGAGCGCCGTGTTGCCGGCATTGGTAATCTTCACTTTTTCCCGGACGAGGCCGGTCGCGGCATCGAAGGTTTTGGAGAGGGAGGTGAGTTTGACGGAAGCAGTGCTGTCGGTGGGCGTGGTCGGGGACAGCAGGCCGAACGCCCCCACCCCATCCTGCACCCCGGCATAAACCTTCCCATTCGCAATCGTTGCGGTGATGAACTTGTTGCCGTCGCCGAAGGCATCGCGATTTCCAGACGCCTGATCGCTGGCGTAGAGCAAGTGGAGATCGCTGGCCTGGTAGGCGCGCAGAATGGCGGGGCTGGCGTTTTCGACCACCCAGACGATGCCATTTTTGCCTGCGGCCGAGGAAATCGAGGGGGTGACGCCGGGATAAGAAAAAGAATGCCCTGTGACCGCCACCGCCTTGGGAAGCAGCCTCGCCTGGTAAAATTGCAGGGCGCAAACCGGTGCTCCCACCGGTCCGAAATAGAGGCGCCCGTTAAAGTAAGCGGGAGCGGAGAATATGCCGCCATTCAATACGCCCGGAACTTTTTGATAAATCGTATCGCCGGAGGCATGGAATTTTCCCATCCCATTCCGGTTGGCGAGATAAACGATGCCCGCCTTGCCGGCGGCCACGACGAGCTGGCGCGATTGCCCCTGCGCATTGAGCTGATCGGGGATCACCATCACGCCGCCGGAGGAGAGGTCCTGATCGTGATCCGCCGCGACTTGCTGGTCGAAAGGGGTGAAATAATCGGCCACGGAGATCCCCCCTTTGGCACCGACCCCGAGCTTCAGGAAGGTGTCTCCAAAATCGCGATTCTGCGGAAAACCCGCGGCGTCAAGATGCTGGTCGAACGGACCGTTGCCGCTGGAGTGGTAGAGGAATCCCTCGGCATCCATGGCGGGCCCCGCGCCGCTGTTCCAAAAGGCCGAGCCGGAGCCGTCGTCGAGAAAACTGCTCACCGACCTGCCGTTCGGGTCCACATTCAACACCGATTTGCGCTGGAGCGTGCCGGCATCGAAGCCGATGATCCAGGCGGTATAGGGTGCGATGTCGCAATGGGAGGCCCACGAGGTAATCACCTGGCCATGCGCCAGCAACAGCGCGCTGCGTTCCTTGTACTGCGCGGGATCAAAGACCACGTGGCCCAGTCCGTCATTCCCCGGCCCGTGCCCCGGAAAATCCGCGCTAATTTCCACCGGCCCGCCGAGGTCTTCCGCTCCAGTGGTGAGATCGATGGCGTGGAGACGCTGGTGATAGCCTCCCGAGCCATCCTTGCTCATCGCGACGAGGTAAATGACGCCATGACTGCCGCGACCGGGGTCGATTGCCGGGGTGGCGGTGATGCCGATCTCCGGAGTGACCTGGTCGCAGCCGCGATCATCGGAGGGGGTCTCCCCGCTTCCCAGCAACGAAACCTGCCAATAAAGCGTGCCGTCATCGGCATCCACCGCATAGAGGCTCCCGTGCTCGGTCGCGACATAGAGAAGGTTGCGCCGCCCCGATACCGGATGCGCGGAGGAAACGATGGGCACGCTCGATAACACCAGTGGCTGGGCATCCACCTTGCCGTCGGTGGTGAGCTTGAACCGCTTCCCAAAGGTGGCGGAAGCGACATTTTGTGGATTAAGCGCAGTTTCCTGCCCCGTGCTTCCCGTGCGGGCGCTGTTGTTGTGAAACGTCAGCACATCACTGAAAGCACTCGGTAGAGAAAGGAAAAGCGCCGCCAGGAAAAGAGGGGCTGTTTTCAGATGCAGGTGGGGGATCATGGCTTATGTTTATTTACGTGTGGTTCTTTGCTTCCGGTTTTCTCAAAAATTTTCCATTTGCATCGGGGGCCGATTCACCCCATGTCTAACCCTTCCATATGACGAATGAACGACGAGTCGTGATCACCGGCATGGGCGTAGTGTCGCCTGTCGGCAACGATCTGCAAACTTTCTGGAACAATCTCAAGAACGGCGTGAGCGGCATTGGCACGATCAGCCAGTTCGACGCCACCGCCTTTGACACCCGGATCGCGGGCGAGGTGAAAAATTTTGAGCCGGCCCCTTACTTCAAGAACCCGAAGGACGTGCGCCGCACCGACCGCTACACGCAGTTCGCGATGGCGGCCTCGAAGATGGCGATCGCCGACGCCGGGATCGACCTCGCCACCTATGACGATCTTACCCGCTTCGGCGTGATCATCGGCAGCGGCATCGGCGGTCTCAAGTCATTGAGCGACCAGCACACCGTGCTCATGAACAAGGGCCCGGGCCGCGTCTCGCCGTTCATGATTCCGATGTTGATCAGCAACATGGCGAGCGGGCTGGTTTCCATGGAGTTTGGACTCCAGGGGCCGAATTTCTCCACGACTTCCGCCTGTGCAACCGCCTGCCACGCCATCGGCGAAGCCTGGCGCATGATTGTTTACGGGGAAGCCGATGCGTTCCTCGCCGGTGGTGCCGAAGCCACGGTGGTGCCGCTGGGCATTGCCGGGTTTGCCGCCATGAAGGCAATGAGCACGCGCAACGATGAGCCGACCAGGGCCTCGCGCCCGTTCGATAAGGATCGCGACGGCTTCGTGATGGGCGAAGGCTCCGGCATCCTCGTGCTGGAAGAGCTCGAGCACGCGAAGAAGCGCGGCGCACGTATTTACGCCGAAATCGCCGGTTACGGCCTCTCGGCGGACGCTTATCACATGACCTCCCCCCTCCCCGATGGCGAGGGCGCGGTGCGTTGCATGAAGATGGCGCTCGAAAAAGGCGCGATCAATTACGACGAAGTGGACTACGTGAACGCACACGGCACCTCGACGCCGATCGGCGACATTTGCGAAACCAAGGCGGTGAAGACCCTCTTCGGCGACCGCGCCAGGAATGGCATTTCCGTCAGCTCGACCAAGTCGATGACCGGCCACCTGCTCGGTGCGGCCGGAGCCGTGGAAACCGCCGCCTGCGTGCTGGCAATCAACAACAGCCTCATCCCGCCGACGATCAATCTGGATAACCCGGACCCCGAGTGCGACCTCGACTACACGGCGCACGTCGCCCGGGAAAAGAAGATCCGCGTCGCGGTGAATAATTCCTTCGGCTTCGGCGGCCACAACGCCACGATTGTGGTGAAGGCATTTGAGTCATAAGACCTGTCCGGCCCGAGTTGGACGACCTGCTTGATTCTTGATTGCGGTTGCTTCCCAAAGGTGATTTTGAACGCCTCAGCTCCGGCTGAGGCGTTTTGCTTTCTTGCTCCTCGTCCGTCTTGAGCGGGGGGCAGGTCCGGAGAAACAGCGAGCGTGGGAGCACGAGGCTGGAGCCTGGTAACGAGGAAAACTTTTTGGTCCGCGAAAAACACGAAAAGGGAGCTTCGTATTTCGCGAATTTGGCGTTTTTCGCGGATCCCTTTCTGCGCTGTCTCACTCGGTAGTTCTTTGGTAGCATATCGCAGCGAAGTCGAGGGATCCTGTCCTAGTGACGGGTGATGAGATTACGGAGATCTCATCCAGAAGGAAAAGTTGGGCTTCAGTTGCAATTAAAGCTGCACGCCACTAGGACGGGATCCGTTCGACTGCATTGCGCTACGCTCCATTCCGCTCAGGATGACTCTGTGGTTAAGTCGCAATTCGAGAATTCATTCCGAGAGCGCTCCAACACTTGATCCCTGCTGCTTCTTAAATATGACTTGCAACGTCTCAGCTCTGGCTGAGGCGTTTTACTTCCTTGTCGGCGAGCAGTTCGTGGGCCTCGGCGAGGATGCCGGGGATGCGGTCGGCGAAGGGGTGGCCATCGAGCATCTGGCGAATTTGCGCGGCATCGAAGCTGGCGGCGTTCGTGCCGGGGAACCAGTGACCACCATTGCCGAGCAGGTTGTAGCGCATCTTGCCGAATTCCACGAGATCAAGCGACTTCGCCAGCGTCCACAAGCGCAGGATTTCCAGGATGTTGAGCTGATTCGGTGTCTCGGTCCATTCCGGCAGGTCTTCGTGCCAGTGATTCACCCAGTCGTGACCGAGGGCATTGACCATTTCTTCGCGCAGGCGGGCCTCGATCGGCGCCACCACTTCGCCCGCCAGGTCGTAATACTCGAGCGATTGAATGTGCTCGTCGAAATCACCCGGCCGGGCGGCTCCGATGCTCAGTGTATGCACGTCGGGGCGGGACAGGCAGTAGAGATTGTTGAAAGCCATCGGCGACAACGGAGCGCAAAGCCGCTCCAGCTTCGGCGGCGGAGCGTAGAGTTTCCCACCTTTATCGTTGGGGCTGATGATGAAGATGCCCATGTCGTAATCGCGGGCATTCTCGATGCACGGCCAGTTGAAATCGTTCACGAAATACCAGTGCAAGTTCACGTAATCGAACTCCCCGGTATTGATGGCCTCGTTGATCACCGCCGGGGTGCCGTGGGTGGAAAAACCGATGTGCTTGACCCGCCCGTCCCGTTGCAATTGCTGCGCTGCCTCCAGGCAACCTCCCTCGCGAATCGTCCACTCCAGCAGTTCCGCCGTATTGATGCCGTGGATGGAAAAAAGGTCCACGTAATCGAGCTGCAGGTAGCGCATGGAGCGCTCGAAGGTGGCAAGGAAATCCTTGGGATCGGCGGCGGGGCTCACCTTGGTCTGCACGATCAATTTTTCGCGGGGCAGCTTGGGCAACACCCAGCCGAGCTGCATCTCCGAGGTGCCGTAGCCGCGCGCCGTCTCGATGTGGTTGATGCCGAGCTCAAAAGCGCGGTGAATGGTGGCCTCCAGGTTTTGCTGGTTGTCCGTGGGGATTTCCGCCGGCTCCACATCGCTCCACTTGTGCTGGTAGCGCATGCCACCGCAGGTAAAAACAGGCATCTGCAATTCAGTGCGGCCAAAACGGCGGTATTTCATGCGATTACTTAATACTGCGTTTGCCTCGTCCTCCCAGCCCTTTTCCCAAAACTGCCGAAAAACTTTTCATGAAGAAGTCGTCCGCAGATTTCGCAGATTACCGCAGATTAAAAATCCAGGTTCTTGCGCATTGCTCCATTTCAGCTTGAGCAAGACAAAGAGAAAGAAAGGTCTTTCTTCCAATCTGCGCCAATCTGCGAAATCTGCGGACAAAACCACCCGTACAGTTGAATGGCTCGCGCTGCACTTTAGCCCCACCACGGGCCACCACCGGCAACGCGAGCCATCACCCCCAACTAGAAAATTCTTATTCGCTCTTGTCGCTCACGGCGACGTAGCGGCTCACCCCGTGGGTGATTACCCGCAGGAGCGCTTTTTCACCTTTTTTCACGCTGTCGCTGAGCTTGATCGCCTGGTCGGCATTCTTCACCGGCTGGCGGTCGATTTCCACGATCACGTCTCCCACTTGCAGTCCGGCATCCGCGCCGGCGCTGTTTTCATCAATGTCGGTGATGATCGCACCTTTGACCTCGGCCGGGATATTGAAGCGGTCGCGGGTTTCGGGCGTGATGTCATCCACCGTGATCCCATCAAGTGCATTGGAATGATCCATTGCCGAGGTGGAATCGTTGTCCGCCACATCCTTGTCGGGCTTCTGTCCCAAGGTGAGGCTGATCTCCTTCGGCTGGCCATCGCGCAAAATGCTGAGCGTGACTTTCGTCCCGGGTGCCATCTCGCCGACGGCGAGTTGCAAGCGGCTGGCATCCTTCACTTCGCTGCCGTTGAGTTTTACGATCACGTCACCACGCTGGAGCCCGGCCTTGTCGCCGGGAGTGCCCGGCTGGACTTCGTTCACCAGCGCGCCGTTCTGGCTGCTGAGCTTCAGGTAAGAAGCGAGGCCGTCATCAATCGGCTGCAAGCCGATGCCGATGTAGCCGCGGGTCACTTTGCCGTGATCCTTGAGCTGGCTCATCACCAGCGAGGCGAGATTGGCCGGGATGGCGAAACCGACGCCTTCGTTCCCGCCGCTCAGCGACTGGATCATGCTGTTGATGCCGATCAGGCGTCCGTTGGCATCCACCAGCGGGCCACCGGAGTTGCCAGGATTGATCGCCGCATCCGTCTGGATGAAATCCTGATAGGTGCTCGCCCCGCCATCTGCCTGCAGGCCATTGCGACCGAGGGCGCTGACGATGCCCATCGTGACCGTATGGGCCAGGCCGAGCGGTGCGCCCACCGCGAGAACGACGTCGCCGACCTTTACCTTGTCGCTGTCGGTAAATTGAATGGGAGTGAGCCCCTTGGCCTCGATCTTGATCAGAGCCAGATCCGTGCTACGATCCGTGCCAATCAACTTGGCCTTGTAGCTCTTGGAATCGTCGCCAAGCTGCACGTTGATTTCATCGGCGCCATCCACCACGTGATTGTTGGTGAGGATGTAGCCATCCGCGCTGACGATGATGCCGGAACCAAGCCCCTGCTCCTTCTGCCGCTGCTGGCGCGGTGCGCCATTGCCGAGAAACTGCCGCAGGAAGGGATTGCCGCCGAACATTTGGGAGGGATCCATTCCTTTGACCGTCTTGCTCATGTAAACGGTCACCACGCTCGGGCCGACCTTGTCCACGGTCGGGGCGAAGGACATCACGGGCTGAGGAGCCGGATTGTTGGACGCGGGGGTTTCCGCAAAAATATTCGACGGAGCGAGCAAAGAGGTGCTCAGCAGGCAAAGAGAAAGGGTGGAAATTTTACCAAGGGATTTCATACAAACTTTGTGATACCTAGAGACACGCCATATGCCCCGCCGCTCAAAAAAACTTTGGAGAAATCGTTTCTTCCCTTCGATCTCCCCCACCCGACTGGTTGTTTTCCTGCGTCTTGCCACGTTTCTTCCAGGTGTCTGGTGTTCTCTTTATTTAAGCGGCTGTGTGAATGCGGATCGCGATCACAAAATCCTCGTGAGCGTGGCCGATCAGCGGATGGTGTTGTTCGACAAAAATCAGCCAGTGGCCTCCTGGCTCATCTCCACTTCCAAGTTCGGGACTGGCGATCGCCCGGGCAGTTACGCGACGCCGCTTGGCCGGCTGGTCGTGGTCAGCAAGATCGGCACCGATGCCCCGAGTGGAGCCGTGTTTCACAACCGGCATTGGACCGGCGAAATCGTCCGTCCCAATGCCCCGGGACGCGATCCCATCGTCAGCCGCATCTTATGGCTCAAAGGCACCGAAGCGCAAAACCGCGACGCCTATCAGCGCACCATCTATATCCACGGCACGCCGGAGGAATCCAAGATCGGAACCCCGGCGAGCTACGGCTGCATCCGCATGAAATCGAACGACGTGATTGCGCTCTACAACCAGATCGGAGTCGGGGCGGACGTGGAAATCACCAATGCGCATCTGCCGGGAAACCTCATTCCTTCGCCAGCGGCCCCGGACAATCAGGCCGCAGGCACGGGAGGAGAGTAGGTGAAATTTAACATTTATGATTTAGCATTTATGAAGTTTTAGGTTTGGCCTGCGGCGCTGGAGTGATTCTGGCTTCTCGAGCGGTTCGGATAGCGCTGAAAAAGATGGCGCAAAGTTCGTCGGCTTCATTTTTCAATGGTTGGACGCGGCGTTTGGGCAGGAGTTCACTTTCCATGATGAGTTCGAGCCAGTGGGTGCTTTCATCGGCTTCTTCGAGGACGATGCCAAGTTTGGAAATGAATTCCGCTGTTGAGCGGGCCCGGCAGGCAGAACGGTAATTTGCACCGATAGAACTGGCGGAGCGCATGAGTTGACTGGCGAGGACTTTGCCAGGCACGTCTTTTGGCAGGGCACGGATGAGCTTGATTACACGGATCCCAAATGACTTGGTGCGGAGTTTCAATTCCTCTTTATCCATCGAAGATGGCCATTCCAATACTCGTTAAATGCTAAATCATAAATGCTAAATTCAAAAAAACTCCATAGACCTCTCTTCCGCCCTATGGTCTAATCCACGCTCACCTCAAATCGACATGTCCAAGCTGCCTACTATTTTTTACACCAAGACCGACGAAGCCCCCGCGCTGGCGACTTACTCGCTGCTGCCCATCGTGCAGGCATTCACGAAGCATGCCGGGATCAACGTCGAAACTCGTGACATCTCGCTGGCCGGCCGCATCATTGCGACCTTCCCTGAATTTCTGACCGAATCCCAGCGCATCGGCGACGCGCTGGCGGAACTCGGCGCGCTCACCCTCCAGCCCGAGGCGAACATCATCAAGCTGCCCAACATCAGCGCCTCCATCCCGCAGCTCAAGGCGGCGATCACGGAGTTGCAGTCGAAAGGCTATGCCCTGCCCGATTATCCCGATACCCCGCAGACCGAGGCGGAAAAGGACATCCGCGCCCGATACGACAAGATCAAAGGCAGCGCGGTGAACCCTGTGTTGCGCGAAGGCAATTCCGATCGTCGCGCGCCCAAGGCCGTGAAGGATTACGCCAAGGCCCACCCGCACTCGATGGGCAAATGGTCCGCCGACTCCAAGACCAGCGTGGGCACCATGGGCGGCAACGGCGATTTCTTCTCGAATGAAAAATCGGTGACCGTCTCCGCCGCGACCGACGTGAAGATTGAATTCATCGGCAAGGATGGCAGCACCAAGGTGCTCAAGGAAAAGACCCCGCTCAAGGCCGGGGAAATCCTCGACGGCACCTTCCTGAGCAAGAAGGCCCTCGCGACCTTTCTGGAAAAACAGGTCGCGGCGGCGAAAGCCGAAGGCGTCCTCTTCTCGGTGCACATGAAGGCCACGATGATGAAGGTTTCCGATCCGATCATCTTCGGTCACGTCGTCGAGGTGTTCTTCAAGGACCTCGTTGCCAAGCATGGCGCGACGCTCAAGGAGCTCGGAGTGGACTTCAAAAACGGCTTCGGCGATCTGGTCGCCAAGATCCAGACCCTGCCCGCGGACAAGAAGGCCGAGATCGAAGCCGACATCCAGGCGACTTACGCCAGCGGCCCGGCCATTGCGATGGTGAACTCCGACAAGGGCATCACCAACCTGCACGTGCCCAGCGACGTGATCGTCGATGCTTCAATGCCGGCGATGATCCGCGCGGGTGGCAAGATGTGGGACGCTGCCGGTAAAACTCAGGACACCCTGGCCGTCATCCCCGACAGCAGCTACGCGGGCGTTTACCAGGCCGTGATTGATTTCTGCAAAAAGAACGGTGCGCTTGATCCGAAGACGATGGGCTCGGTGCCGAATGTCGGCCTGATGGCGCAGGCGGCCGAGGAATACGGCTCGCACAACAAGACCTTCGAGATTCCCGCCGACGGCACCGTGCGCGTGACCGATTCCACCGGGGCCGTGCTGTTCGAGCACGCGGTGGAAGGTGGCGACATCTGGCGCGCCTGCCAGACGAAGGACGCTCCCGTACAGGACTGGGTGAAGCTCGCGGTCAACCGCGCCCGTGCGACCGGCGATACCGCCGTCTTCTGGCTCGATGAAACCCGCGCCCACGATGCGCAGGTGCTGGCGAAGGTGAAGAAGTATCTCGCCGATCACAACACCACGGGCCTCGACATCCGCATTCTCGCTCCGGCGGCGGCGTGCACGCTGAGCCTGGAGCGCATCGTCGAGGGCAAGGACACCATCTCGGTCACCGGCAACGTGCTCCGCGACTACCTCACCGATCTCTTCCCGATTCTCGAAGTCGGCACCAGCGCCAAGATGCTCTCCATCGTCCCGCTGATGAATGGCGGCGGCCTGTTTGAAACCGGGGCCGGCGGTTCCGCGCCGAAGCACGTGCAGCAGTTCCTCGAAGAGAACTACCTGCGCTGGGATTCGCTCGGCGAGTTCTTCGCGCTCTGCCCGTCCTTCGAGCAGATCAGCCAGGTCTTCGGCATCGCCAAGGCCAAGGTGCTCGCCGATACGCTCGACGCCGCCACCGGCAAATTCCTCGAAAATGACCGCTCGCCCGGCCGCAAGCTTGGCACCATCGACAATCGCGGCAGCCACTTCTACCTCGCCCTCTACTGGGCCCAGGCGCTCGCCGCCCAGGGTGCCGATACGGAATTGAAGGCGCTCTTCACCCCGATTGCCGAGGCCCTCACGGCCAGCGAAGCGAAGATCGTGGAAGAACTCAATGCGGTGCAAGGCAAGGCCATTGACGTCGGTGGCTACTATCTGCCCGACGATGCCCTGGCTTCCGCCGCTTTGCGTCCCAGCGCCACCTTCAACGAAATCCTGGCCCGGCTCTAAGCAATACCCATCTTGGTTTCAAAATCCCGTCGCCTTCCCGGTGACGGGATTTTTTTTGGGTTATCGCCACACGCCCGTGGTCGCCGGGAAGAGCTCCCAGCGTGGAGGTAGGGAAGGCGAGCAGACGGAGCTTCGAGTCAGAATCGCTCCAGGCCGTGCTCACGAATTGGTCGGAGTCCCGGAGGGACGTGGAAAATTATCCGGTGGTGAAGCGAAACCACCGGTTTACGATCCCACAAGCCATCCGCCCCGAAGGGTCGGATGAAGCCTGCCCTCAGGTCGGTCATTCACTTTCCAGCGGCCCTTCGGGACGCATATCTTGAGCGGCCGGGATTCCGGGGGGTGATACCCCCGGCTTATTTCCCACGTCCCTCCGGGACGAAGATGGGAACCAATTCGTGAACAGAACCTAGCTGCCAATCGCCAGCCAGCTCGCCTCCACGCCATAGACGCGGGTCTCCATCCAGGTCGTCACCGCGAGCTTGAACCCCTCCGTCGTAATGTGCGACGCCGCCACGCTCAGGCGCGCGCTGTCCCGTTGATCCAGGTCAAACCCCACCAGCGCCACCTGCACGACCGGGACGGTGTTAAAAGGCTCCGGAAAGAAAATATCGGTGTTGTAAGTGCGCGGCACATCGAGCTCACCGACCGGAATCGCCGAGAGATTCCAGTCTTCCGAGTTCACTCCGATGCAAGCAACGGATGAGGCCATTTTCCAAGGAACGATTTGCTGGTTCATAATTTAAAAGTGTTGAGGCTGCGTATAAACGCTCACGACCTGGGAAGCCAGTGCAATTGGCTGGCTGAACCACTTGAAGCCAGTAATTCTCAGAATCGTAACCGCACTGCCGAATCCCACCGCAAACCGCCCGCCATCATGGTTCGCCATTCCACCCTGCTGACCGCCGGGTTTGAGACTCTTTAAACCTTGCGCCCGAATTTCTTCTCCAGCTCGCCGTAGCTCATCTGGATCATGGTCGGGCGTCCGTGGGGACAGCAATACGGCAACTCGCAGGCCAGGAGGTCCTGGATGAGCCGCACCAGCTCGGGCTCGCGCAGGTAGTCGTTCGCCTTCACCGCGGCGCGGCACACCGTTTTGGCGATGACGTCCTCGCCGAGGCGCAGCTTGGAGGTGGTCTTGCTGGTTTCGCGCAGTTCCTCGATGATGTCGCGAATCAACTGGAGCGAATCACTGGCGCGCATGAACTGGGGCAGCGTGTCGATCATGAACGTGCCGCTGCCGAAGGGCTCGATGCCGATGCCCATTTTATGCAGCGTTTCCACGTTGCGGGTGATCCAGTCGGCATCGTGCGGCGTGACGGTGATGGTGAGCGGCATGAGCAGGCGCTGCGCGGGCACGTCCTGGGTCTCCATCCGGCGGCGCAATTGCTCGAAGAGGATGCGTTCGTGGGCGGCGTGCTGATCGACCAGCACAAGGCCCTCAGCGTTTTCCATCAGCACGTAGAGCTTTCCAAGCACGCCGAGAATCTTGAAATTTTGGATTTCGGATTTTGAACTTTTGATGGAGGAGGTGGACGGAGCGACGGATGTTTCGACCGGCTTCGACGGCGTGGCCGGGGGGGGATTTTGCAGGGGCAAGGCGCTCCAGTCGTGGCGCAGGGTGACCGGTGCCGAGGGGATCTCCATCTCCGCCTGGACGCTTTCCACGCGCGGTGCCGGATCGGGGGGCGGGGAAGATATTTTCGAGGCGGGGGCTGCTTTGCCTTCGGGTTTCCGGAAACCGCCATCCGCCATTGTAAACGCGCTCGACCAATCGGTGCGCGTACTTTCCAGCGCCGTTTTCACGCTCTCGACGATCGCCTCGCGGAGATGGCCGGGATCGCGGAAACGCACCTCGCGTTTGGCCGGATGGACATTCACATCCACCGCCGCGGGGTCCATGTCGATGAAGAGGAAAGTCACCGGGTGCTGGCCCTTCATGAGCGCGGTATGATAACCCTCGCGCAGGCCGAAGTTCACCGTGCTGTTCTCGACCGCGCGCCCGTTTACGAACACATATTGCTGGGCTCGCGTGGAACGGCTCACGCCGGGCTTGCCGATGAAGCCGCGCAGCTTGAGCCCCTCGAAGGAAAGCTCGGGAAGCTCGACCAACTGCTCGACCAACTGTGCGCCGCAAAGATCGCGAATGCGGTCGCGCAGGTGCCTGGCCGGCGCCAGTTGAAACACCAGGCGCTCGTCCCGGACATATACAAAGCCGACCTCCGGGTGACCGATCGCTTGAAGCTGGAGGTGGTGCTCCACATGACTCGCCTCGGTATTCTCACTGCGCAGGAATTTCCGGCGCGCCGGGAGATTGTAGAAAAGGGAGCGCACCTCGATCTGGGTGCCGGGAGCTTCGCCGCCATCACGCACCGTCTCGATGCGGCCGCCGTTGACCAATACCTCGGTGCCGGCCAGGGCCTCGCGCTCCCGCGTCGAAAGCCGGAACCGGGAGACGCTGGCGATGCTGGGCAGGGCCTCGCCGCGGAAGCCCAGGGTGAGAATATGGGAAAGGTCTTCGCCACTGCGGATTTTGCTGGTGGCGTTCCGCTCCAGGCAGAGCAGGGCATCGTCGCGATCCATGCCGATGCCGTCGTCCACCACCACGATCTGCGAGCTGCCCCCGCGCTTGATTGCCACCTCGATGCGGGTGGATTTGGCATCCAGGCTGTTTTCCACCAGCTCCTTCACCACGGAAGCCGGACGCTCCACCACCTCGCCGGCCGCGACCTGGCTGGCAACTTCTTCGGGCAAAAGGTGAATGCGACTCATCTACCAAACGATGTAAACCACGGGGAACCCGAAGGACACGGAGAATTTTCGAAAATGCTGCAAATCGGCGACTTCCGACGGTGCGGGTCGAATTAAAATCTTCCTAAAGGTTCCTTCCTCAATGTTACTTTCTCCGCGCCCCAATGAAACTCGAACACTTTGCTCTCAACGTTTCCGACCCCGTGGCCATGACGGCCTGGTATGTCACTCATTTTGGCCTGTGCGTGGTCCGGCATGTCCCCCATCCGGCCCAGACCCATTTTCTCGCAGATGAAGAGTCGAGCGTGCTGGAGATTTATTGCAACCCACCGGATGCCGTTCCCGATTACCGTTCGATGAATCCGCTGCTGGTGCATCTGGCTTTCACCAGTGCCGATCCGGAGGCCGATCGCGAACGTCTTTCCGCCGCTGGCGCCACCTATGAAAGCGAGGTGCGGATGCAGGACGGTTCACACTTGATCATGATGCGCGATCCCTGGGGGCTGGCCTTTCAACTCTGCAACCGGGCGGTGGCACTGCAGTAATCGGAACGAATCGCCACCGGTGTTTCTTGCAGGCGTCGTTTGACTTCATCCCCCCGCTTCGATAATTTGCGGTTGCGATGATTACCGTCAACGACAGTGCCGTTCAACAGTTGAAACTCCTGCTTGCCGACCATCCCGAAGCCGAGGGCAAGGGATTGCGGCTGTTCATTGAAAAGGGCGGTTGCGCCGGTCTGCAATACGGGATGTCCATCGAGGCGGCCCAGCCCGATGACACGGTGATCGACCGGGGCGGCGTTCACTTCATCGTCGATGCCGCGAGCGTCAGTTACCTGCAGGGGGCGGTGATTGACTACGATGACGGCCTTTCCGGCGCCGGTTTTCGGATCAACAATCCCAATGCGGCCCGCAGTTGCGGTTGCGGCACTTCGTTTGAGCCCGCAGAGACGGCCCCGCAAACCCAGGGATGATCCGCGCAAGTTTGAGACATGGACGACGATTTGTTTAATCGCGAGTTTGGCCCTCGCAAACCTGAGAAAGACAACCTCTTCGGATGGACGGTCGTCATCCTGCTCCTCATTGGCGTGGCGATGGCCTGCTGGCTGGGAAGCTATGCCATTTTTGGCCATCCCGAGAATCCCAAGAGCTACGAAATCCTGCGCAAGCTCAAGAAGATCGATCCGCCAAAGCGTTTTGAACTGACCGCAGCCCCGGCTGGCGAATTCCTCACGCCGCAGAAGATTTACGACCGCTATGCCGGGCTCTCCGATCTCGAAATGAAGGAGGAGAACGCCGAACTGCTGCGGGAATACCTGACCAACTACCACGCAATCTCCCGCCTGGTCCCCTACCTCACCGGCAAGTTCAGCATCCTCAGTTCGCACGTGCTGCAAGGCACCGATTTGTTTGAAAACGGGGTGGTGGCCGTGGCACAGGCCTCCGATTTTCCACAGGTCATCGTCGAGCACGTTTATCCGGCCGATGCCTCGGCGGAGTCGGAATTACAGAAGATGCTGACCAAAGGACTGGAGGTAAAGCTGCAGAAGACGCTCGACCTCTCGGCCATCATCCACGTGGAGAAGCTGGATGGCGGGCGGATGCAGATTACGGTCGTTCCCCTCACCTACGGCACTTACACCCTCCGCGAGGGCAATGGCTCCTTCAGCCTGAATCCGCCGGATAATCTCCATCTCGCCGGCGGGCTGCCGATTGTGAAGGGCGACGAATTGCAGAAAGCGCTGGCCACGGCGGTCTCGGCCCAGGGTACGCCCGCCATTGCACTGGATTTGAATGCGGATAACAGCCAGCCGCAAGCCTCGACCACTCCGGCCGCGCCCTCGCTGGTGCGGGTAAATACCCCGGCCCCGGTTGCGACTCCTACTCCAATCGCTCAGGCCACGCCAACTGCGACTCCCACGCCGGAACCGATTGCCCAGGCCACGCCGACTCCCCGCCCGCCAGAACCGGTTGCCACGCCGCCGGAAATCGCGATGAATGTCACCCCCACTCCCACGCCGGTGACTCCGCACGAAACGCCCACTCCCACGCCGCCGATTGCCGTGGCGACGCCGACTCCGGAGCCGACCGCCGCCTCTGGTGTGGCCTTGAAGCCCTTTCTCGCCGCGGTCAGCACTCCGCCGGTGGGAACCACGGCCCATGGAAGCTGGCACACCTTTGCTCCCGGCCAGATGCCACGCGGACGGCTGGTGGACGTGCGTGATGCCAACACTCTGGCCGACCACGGTCTGAACGGTGAACGTCTCTACCTGCGCGGCAATTTCACGGTCACTGCCTCCGGCGAGAGTCGGGCGGTGATGCGTTCCCAAGGGGGCATGTTTGGAGGCAATCCTGCGGCTTCCACCCGTATCATCGTGGAATACCCCACCGGGGCTGCGCCTCCTTCCGAAGGCTCGGCAGTTACCGTCGATAACATGCGGCCCTTCCAGATCACCGACGTCCGCCGCGGCGCGGATGGTCAGGTCAACGTTTACGTGCGCGAAATCACAACGCCGTAACCCGCCTGCGCGAACCGATAGCGAGCGCTACTTTCCCCCGAGGGAACGGATTTTCTTCCAGATCAGCCGGCCAATCGGCTGCGGTTCGCGTCCATATCCTTCGGGTTCCAGTTTGTAATAAAGCCAGCGATAGGTTTTGGAGAGAAAAGTCGCCCGGGTGAGCGCGAAATAAACGATTCGTTTTGGCACTAATTCCCAAGGGATGGCGGCATGAAATCCGGGGTCGCAGAGTTTTTGGTAGAGCCGCTGCCATTCGGCATGGCTGCAAAGCTGGCACCAAGTGGAATAAGTGAGCCGCTGGCCTGCTTTCCAGCGCGCTCCAAATTGTTCGGGATAGAGGACCACGAAATTATTGACCAGGAGTTCACTGGACTTTCGGCAGTCGGGTGGCTGGGGCTGGCTGGGGAGAACAGCCGCCTGCTTTTTCTGGATGCAGCCCAGCCAGATATATTGCTCCGCCGTGAGATAGGAAATCGGAATATTACCCGCCCCCCCCTTTTCCATGAGCGCTTGATCTTGCGCGAGTTCAGCCTCGTTTCTCGCATAAAGCGGGATGCTCCAGAGCAGATCCACGTCTTCCCGAAGCCCGAAGAAGACCATGTCGCTTGGGTGGTAAAGATTGGCTCCATCGAGCGGGAACTTGGTGAGCAGATTCCACGTTACCAGCCGCTTTTGGAAAATCTGCACCCCTTCACCGCGGGCGGGAAAGCGGTCGAAATACTCCAGAAAGGCAGCGCTGGTGAGTTCGGTATCCGTGCGCAGCTTCAGCGCGTAGGGCCGGTCCGCCGCCCGCAAGCCCTGCTGCGTCGAGTAGATCTGGCGGTTCATGTTGGTGGCCTTTGGCGAGAAGGTCTTGATCGAACCGGGATCGTCGCTTTCCACCAGCACATCGTAATCCAGCCCTTGCACGTCACTGCCCCTCCAGGTGGAAAGGATCAACTGCGCGCCCGGCAAATAGCGACGGACGCTTTGCAGGCAGTGCCTGGTAAGCCGTTGTTCATCCGAGGCCGGGGAGGCGCCGACCACCGGCCCCTGCATCACTACACTGATCTGGCTGGGAGCGATCATCGTTTAAGGCGGAGTAGTTTGTGTAACACCTGTTTAATCAATAGATCCCAGTCTGTCGAAACCGGGAGGGAGGGATCACAATACTGGCGATAGAGCCGGAGCCAGTCTCCATGGGTGTAATGATCATACGTTTCATGCGGGAGGAAACGCCATTTGGCGAAGGCGACGCCCAGAGCCGAGGGCTTCGCCATCACAAAGTTATTGGCGGCCAGTGCTTCGAAGAGCTGGCGATTCTCAGGCGTGGAGTCCTTCAGGTCCTGGTAAGAAATCTTGAACTTGTCCTTCAAGGCATGAATCAGGATGTACTGCTCGACCGCGAGGAAGCGCAACTGATTCGCGTCGTAATCCCATTCGTCTGTTTCCGGCAGCGGATCCTTGAACAGCGGGATTCCGTTCCAGAACTGCTGCAAATCCTCCGAAAGGCCAAAGTAAAAGAGATCGCTAAGATGGAAGAGGCGCTTGTCGCCTCGGTCGGGATTGAGCGAAATCGCCGTGGGCAACACGATGCGCTGCTGGAAAAAAGCAAATTCGGGGTTCCGTGCCGGATAGGAATGCCACTGGTCAATAAATCCCGTTCCGGCAAGCCATGAGTCCGACCGCAGTTTGATGCAGAAAGGGCGGGCGGCGGCCTTGATCCCCGCTCCTGCACTGACGAGGTGGCGGTTGATATTCGAACAGGCTACGAGCTTTCCGCCCAGAATGCGCCTGGAGTCGCCGGGATCGTCATTGAGCAACACGCGATCCGCCTCCACGTTTTCCAGATCCGCCCCCTTCCACGTGGAAACCACGATTTCCGCACCGGGCAGGACCTGCCTGGTTTTTCGGATAAAGGCTGCCGTGGATTGGACCGGATTCTTTGCGAAGGGCAAAATCGGCCCCTGGATCACGACGGAAATATCTGAGGGTTTTGGTCGGGACATGCTCATGGGCTGGACCTTTTGCTTAGTACCAAACCGAGCATCGCTCCAACCAAAGCTTTGATGGCGAAGGACAAGACTGTCGCACAGGCTCCGCCCCAGGCGCCCATGGGACAAAGAAACCAGGCGATCAGCAGCGAGGAGAGGATGCCGCTGCCGTGGGAAATCATCATCCATCGCTCCTTGCGGGCCGCAATGAGGAAGGAATCGGTAAACGACGATGCTCCAAAAAAGATCGGGAACAAGGCCAGAATGCCGAGCAGGAGTAAATCAAGGGGATGCTGCCCCCCCATCCAGTAAACCATACCCGCGCCAACAGTGAGCCCGCCCACCACCCCCAGCATGCTCCCCCCCAGGATGATCTTGGCGCCGCGGCGAATCGCACCTCCCATCTGCTCCTTGCGATGAAAAGCCTGCACGAGGGTCGGCTGGAGGGACTGGAGATAAAGGCCGCTTAGAATGTTGAACGGGCCAAGGTATTTCGCATAGATCGAATAGCGGCCCAATTCTTCGAACTCCCGCCAGTGACCAAATACCAGCACCGGCACGAGACCAATCATGTTCCCGGCGGCTTCGATCAACATAAAGGTCGGGGCTGGTTTCAAGATGATGCCCCAGTCAAAACGCGTCTTCCATCCCACGCGCAGGATCGGCCACCACTGGACAAGCAGCGAGACCAGGATGATAAACGCCCCCAGACCGTAGGCATAGGCAATGCCCCGTGCACTCGGGAGACGGGGGACAATCAAAAATACCAGCACCAGCACCAGCAGAGAACGTCCACTGGTGGTCATAAAATCCAGCCACGGCAGGTGATGGGCCCGATGCCATCCATTTGCGATGCGGACCAGCGATTCACTGGCCACCGTCCCGCAGACCGCGCCCAACAGCATGAGTGAGACAGGAAATTTGCCCAGCGCCGTGAGCCCCAGCAAAATTCCCAAACTCACCAGGATCCCCAGGCTTCGCAGGATAAGGATGCGGGGGAGAGCGCCGACGGAATGCCGGGTGGGCATGCTGAACTCGCGAAACGAAGTGCTGTCCGTCCCGAAGTGGCCGAAGAGCAAGGCGGTTCCCGCCAGGCCGATCGCGTACTGATAGAGACCGAACTGGGCATTTCCGATCGTTCGAATGATCGCCGTGACGGTGATCAGGTTCAGTCCCTGCGCGACGATGGTCGTTTTGCTGTAGATCAGGGTCCGGATGATATCCGGCTTCAGGAAACGGCGCAGGAGCGACGGTGCGGGCGGGGCATCGTTCGAGGCGGGTTCCATGGTGGGCGGGAGATCGTCGTGCAAAAAAGCCGTGGGAGCGGATGGCTCCGGTGGCGCTTGGTTATTCCGACTTCGCGCGTTGGAGGTAGTATTGCGTAGTCTTGAAGTAGGCGAGATCCTCGGGGATGCCAAGGCCGTACATGCCATGCCCTTCCCGACCGGTCTGAGCCACGACGACGCGGGCACCCTCTTCGATCAATTGATTGTAAACCGGGGCGACGTAGAACTCGCCGTTTACGCGCAGGTCTTTTTCGATCATCGCATCCGCCGCACGCACAAAATCGGCGCCCCGGGCAAAGTTGTAGATGCCCACCGTGGCCTCGTTGCTGACGACTTGCTTCTCGACCAGTTCGCCCACGTCGCCATTTTCACGCATCCGGCAGTAGGACCATTTTGGGTGATCGGACCAGAAGGTCATGACCTCGCCCGCCACGCCAGGCTCATCGCCGATGCCCAGGTATTCATTAATCGGCAGATCCACGATCTGGTCGCTGTTCGCAATCATGATCGGGTTGGCATTGTTGATAAACTCCCGGGCCAGCAGCACGGTGCAGGCCGCGCCCTGGGTAACCTGGGCCACTTCGATGATTTCGCAGCCGGGACAGATTTCCCGCAGGGTTTGGGGCACTTCGGGATAAGTTTCCAAATGCTCCTTGAGGCACAGGAAATGGAAGCGGTGCGGTCTTTCAGGTCGAACGTTTTCAATCACCCATTCGATCATGGGGCGTCCCCCCACGGGAATGAGTGGCTTGGGAATGGTGAACCCGGCATTGGCAAAGCGGGAACCGCGGCCAGCCATCGGGATGACGATATTGAGCAAGGAAGAGTCGGACATGAATGAAAGATCAGGCCAGTGACTGGCGGGAATGGTTTTGCAGGAAATTTTCCAGATCCTCGGGGGTTCCCAGGCTGTTCATGGAGCCATCGGGAAGATGATGGGTGGTGATCCGTTTACCAGCGAGGATCAACTCATTGTACACGGGGCACACGAAGAACTGGCCGGCGGTGGTCAGGCCCTTGACGATCATTTTTTCCGACGCGGCCAGAAAATCGGCGGCGCGGCGGAAGTAATAGAGACCGGCGGTAGCTTGCTTGCTGATCGGGCGCTTTTCCGCCACCGAGATCACGCGACCGCTCGCATCCGTCCTGGCAAAAGACCAGCGGGGGTGAGTCGCGGTAAAGGTGAGGATGCAACCATCGACATCAGGCTTCCGGCAGGCTTCGTAGAAAGGATCAAGCGAGGTGCTGAAAAACTGGTCCCCGTTGGCGACCAGGAGTTCGCCTTCGGGATCAATTTCATCAATCGCCAGCAGCACGGAGCAAAGCGCGCCCGCCGTCTCGCGCTCCAGCGGAAGAATGCGACAATCGGGCACCAGCAGGCGCAGCATGTCGCCGAGATAAAATTCGCTGAGGTATTCCTTGCGGCAGATGAAGGTAAACTGGCTGTCCGCCGGTGGAGCAAGATTGCGAATGACCAGCTCGATCATGGACTGGTTGCCGATCTCGATCAGCGGCTTTGGGAAAGTATAACCACGCTCCTGAAAGCGGGTGGCGCGGCCGCCCATGGGAATGATGACTTGCAGCATGTTAGCGGGTTCCTTTCTCGACGGTGTCGATGAAACGTTTCACGCGGTCGTAATCCACTTCGTTGAAACCGGCGACTTCGCAGACGTTGCCGCCGGCGGCGCGGGCCGCTTCGATGCCGTGTCCGGCATCCTCGACCATCACCGTTTCCTTCGGGTCCACTCCGAGAATGCAGCAGGCTTTCAAATACATCTCGGGATCGGGCTTGGGATGGCTTACATCCTCGTTGCTCACCAGCACGTCGAAGAGGTCGATGATCCCGCTGCCGCGCAGCATCATCTCCACGCTCTCGCGGATGGAATTCGAGCAACAGGCGATTTTGTAGCCTTCGCGCTTGAGCTGGTGGATCAGGAATTCCTTTTCAAAAACCGGCGTGCACTTCTGGAGGATTTCCTCGCGGGTGTACTTTTGCTTGATGCGATTGAGCATGCCGTGGAGCCCGCGCGGCAGGCCTTTTTCCACGGAAAGCATCTCCAGCTTTTTGCGGGTGGGCAGTCCGTTATAAACGGTGAGATGCTCATAGCGGGCGATGACGTAGCCGAAGAGCGCGAGGGCACGGTTGAGGGCTTCGTAATGCCACTCGGTGGCATCCACCAGCACCCCGTCCAGATCGAAGAGAACAGCGCGGATTTTTGCGGACATAGGATCAATCAAGATATTTGTCCCCGGCGACGCAAGGGAGTTTTACCACGAGCGTGGCCACATCGGTCAGCGCCTCGAAGTCGGTGGACTGGCCGGGAGCCACTTTCACGATCTCGCCGGGGCCAAATTCCTGGCCGCTCATGCGGACGCGACCGGAGACGATGACCGTGAACTCGGTGGCGACCTTGTGATGATGGGCCGTTTCATGGTCGCCCGCCTTATAATGCTTGAGGCCGACTTCCACCTGGTCGGTGGGAAACAGGGTGGGCTGGAAATTGCCGATGAACCAGCCCTTGGTGAAATTTTCGATGGAATGACTTTCGAGGGACATAGGGAAAAAATCAGGCAAAGAACTCCTTCGCCGCGAGGGAAAAATCGGTGCAGAGGCCATCCACCCCCCAGGCCTTGAAATCGGCCCAGCGTTGGAGGCGCTCGGCTTCGTTGAAGCCGTGCAGTTCCGGTGAGATGGCATAGACCTGCCGTCCCGCCTCATGGAGCGCGCGGATGTCGCTTTCCTGCAACCAGAGCGAATCGAACTCATCCGCCCAGACGACCTGGCCGGGAATGGAAAGGCACTGGGTAACGGATTCCCCGCGGTCGCTGCAACGGCTGGCCATGCGAGTGGCGGCTCCGCCGGGGAGCGCGGCAAGGATGCGCTGGGCACTGCCGGGCTGCGTGGGTTCCAGCAATTCGAAATCGAAATAGAAGCTTTCCTTCCCAAAGACACCGTGCTTTTGCAGGGCAATGAGGTCGGCTTCGTAGCCAAGTTCCTTCACATTGACCGCGATCGGCAGGGTCGGGTATTGCGTGAAAAGTTTCGTGTAAACGCCAAGATCGAGGTCGCTGCGCCAGGGCTGGGGATCGTGGTTGATGTAGTAGTTGTTCCCTTCTTTGCGCAGGTCAATTTCGAGACCGAATCCGTGCTGGAGGGCTTTCAGGCAGGCTTCCGGCGTGTTCTCAATCGAAGGATCAGGGCCCAGGATATTGGCGCGGTGCGCGAGGATTTTCATATGTGCTGGCTGCGTAGGGAGACAGAGTGAGCCATAAAGTATTCATGGTGTCACATCACAAATTGAAGGCAAGCCCGGGGAGTGAGGTTTCTGGAGCATTTTGCGGCACCTCCATGGAGGAGTGAAATAGATTTAGGTTCGGTTCACGAATTGGTTCCCATCTTCGTCCCGGAGGGACGTGGAAAATTCGTCCCGGAGGGACGTGGAAAATTAGCCGGTGGCAAAAGCCACCGGAATCCCGGCCGCTCAAGATATGAGTCCCGAAGGGCCGCTGGATAGGGGATGACCGACGCAAGAACAGGCTTTCCACCGACCCTTCGGGGCGGATGGTTTTATTGGATCGTAAACCGGTGGTTTCGCTTCGCTTCACCACCGGCTAATTTCCAACGTCCCTCCGGGACTCCGACCAATTCGTGAACACGGCCTAGGCCAAAGAAAAGATGGCCTCGCGGAGTTGAGCCTGCCAGCGGGCGAGGAAAGTGAGTCGGGCCGCGATGGCGGCAAGCTGTGGGGGGGGGGTTGGATCGGATGTGAGGGGGGGATGGGATTGGGCGAATCGTTGGAGCGTGGCAAAGAGATCGCTTTGGCGGGTAGTGACGGTAATGAGGGCGGATTCGAGGCGGGCGCGCAAAGCGGTTTGCTCAGAGATCAAGAGCGCTTTCGCGAGGGGCGACTGGGTCGCGGCTTCGCGATCGCGGAATTGGCGGGCTTGTTGCTGGAGGCGGCCGATTTCCATGAAAAGATCCGCAAAATCGGCGGGCGTGGCGGAATGGCCCGGCGTAGCGTAATCAGGAAATTGAACCGCGATGAAATGCCGAAGCCGGAGAGCCGGATCGGAAAGCACCCGGTAGGCCTCGTTCAGGCGGGCAAACTGTTCGGCAGATCCACTGGCGAGGTCTGGATGCTGGATGGCGCCAAGGCGGTGGAATTTCTCTTTTAGCGCCTCCGAGTCAAGCCATGGGCGGGGCTGTTCTTCGAGGATGGTGAAGAGGTTGATGAGGGAATCAGGCATGAAGTCGAGAGGCTCGGGTTGCAAGCGGAGCTCTCAGGCCACTATTACGGGATCCCTCGACTTCGCTGCGCTACACTCGGGATGACGCTGTTATACAGGGGTTAGGCGGCAAAGCTTTCGCCGCAGGAGCAGGTGGCGGCGGCGTTGGGGTTGGTGACTTTGAAACCGCCTTTTTGCAGGTCTTCGCTGAAGTCGAGTTCCGAGCCGCTGACGAAAAGAGCGCTCTTGGGGTCGATGACGACGCGGACGCTTTGGGATTGCACCATGATGTCGCGATTGGCGGGGCCATCGACGAGGTCCATCTTGTATTGCAGGCCCGAGCAACCGCCGCCGATGACGGCCACGCGGAGCGCACCCTGGGGACGGCCCTGCTTGGTCAGGAGCGAGGAAAGCTTTTGCCCGGCCTTTTCGGTGAGGCGGAGCAGCTTTTCATTGCCCATCTTGATGTTGATGGCGGCTGGCGTCGGTGTGCTCATGGATGAAAACTTATGTCGTAGCCAGTGGTTCCGTGCAAGCGGCGGCCAGCGAATCGTTGATGATTTCGTCGAGTTGCGCCAGCGCGGCAACCTTGGCAAAGCGTTCGCGCAGACGGCGAGCTTCGGGCATGCCCCGGGAGTAGGCCATGAGCCGCGAGCGCATGGAGGACATGGCGTGCGGTTCGCTGCCCTCGGCGGCAATGACGAGTTCGCAATGGCGACGAATAAAGGCCCACTGGTCTTCGAGCGGCATGGTGGCCGCGACCTCGCCGGTGGCGAGGGTGTGCTTGATCTCGCGGAAGACCCACGGAGAGCTCATCGCGCCCCGGCCGATCATGATCCCCGCGACGTTACTTTGCGCGCGTCGGCGCTGCACATCGGCTGCGGTGACGATGTCGCCATTGCCGATGACCGGCACCCGGACGGCCTGCACGACCTGGGCGATGACATCCCAATCGGCCTCGCCGCTGTAGCCCTGGTCCTTGGTGCGTCCATGCACGGCGATGGCCTGAATGCCACTGGCTTCGAGGATGCGGGAGGTCGTGACGGCATTGATGGTGGCGCGATCCCAGCCGATGCGAATCTTGGCGGTGACGGGCAGCGGGGCGACCGCTTTAACAATCGTGGAGGCGACTTTTTCCAGGAGCGGGCAGTCGCGCAGGAGCGAGGAGCCGCCATTCTTGGAGACGACCTTGTTCACCGGGCAGCCGAAATTGATGTCAATGAAATCGGGGCGCTTCCAGTCCACGATGATGCGGGCGGCCTCGGCCATGTGCTCGGGATTGGCCCCGAACATCTGCACGCCCAGCGGACGCTCGGAATCGGTGAATTCCAGGTATTCCATGGTGCGCTCGTTGCGGCGGAAAATCCCCTCGGCCGAGACAAATTCCGTAACCACGACATCCGCGCCGAACTCCTTGGTGAGCTGGCGGAAAATGGTATCCGTCACCCCGGCCATCGGCGCGAGGTAAAGCGGAAACTGGTTGTCGAACCACGGAAGCATAAACAGGAAACTACACCGAAAATGCCCAATGACCAATGACGAATGACCATTCCATGGGAAATTAGCCACAGAGGACACAGAGGGAGGGGAGAATGAAGCAGGAAGCCAGAAACCCAGGAAAAGTTTTTCCTGCTTGCTGCCTTCTTTTTGGATTCCTGGCCCCCTGTTTCAAAATTTCTCGCCCTCGACTTCTTTGGGGGTGGGTGCGTAGATTGACCGGGTGAAAATCGGTTTAGCGCAAATGAACCCCACGGTGGGCGATCTCAGTGGCAATGCGGCGAAAATTCTGGCGGCCTATCGCGAGGCGGTGGCAGCGGGGGCCGAACTGGTGCTGACGCCGGAACTGGCGCTGACGGGGTATCCGCCGCTGGATTTGCTGTTCAAAAGCCGGTTCGTTCCCCTCGCCCTTGAGGCGCTGGCGACGATAACCGGGGAAATCGGCGAGGTGCCGCTGGTGGTGGGAACGGTGGATTTCAATGAAGGAGCGGGACAGCCGTTTCGCAATACGGCGGTGGTGCTGCAACGCGGGCAGCCGCTGCGGAAGATTTATAAATCACTCCTGCCGACCTACGACGTTTTCGACGAGGACCGCTATTTCGAGCCGGCGACGGCGACGGAGCCGCTGGAACTGTGCGGGCGGCGGATCGGGATCACGATTTGCGAGGATATCTGGACCGAAGATTTTTTGCCGCGTCGGCTGTATCCAGTTTCGCCGGTGGAGAGTCTGGTCAGGCAAGGAGCGGAGCTGATTTTGAATCTAAGCGCGTCGCCATTTTCCTTGGGAAAACCGGCCCAGCGGCTGACGATGCTCGCGAAGATTGCGGAGGCCCATGCGGTGCCAATTGTTTATTGCAACGCGGTGGGCGGGAACGATCAGTTGATCTTCGATGGCAATTCGCTGGTGTTGAATGCGGCCGGTCAATGTGTGGCACAACTGGCGCCCTTTCGCGAGGAGATCGCGGTGGTGACGATTGAGGATGACGTGAAGGTTTTTCCGCCGGAGCATCAGACCGAGCCGGAGGAACTCTACGATGCGCTCACGCTGGGGCTGCGCGATTATGTGCAAAAATGTGGATTCCGCTCGGTGGTGCTGGGCTTGAGCGGCGGGATTGATTCCGCGATCACGGCGGCGCTGGCGGCGGCGGCGCTGGGGCCGGAGAATGTGCTGGGCGTGGCGCTGCCTTCGCAGTTTTCGAGTCAGCACAGCCTGGACGATGCGATGGCGGTGGCGCGGAACCTGGGCATTCATTATGAGGTGCTGCCGATCCAGCCCGCGTTCGAGGCGTTGCGCGAGACGTTGCGCGGGGTTTTCGCCGGAAAGGAAGAGGATGTGACCGAGGAGAACATCCAGCCACGCGTTCGCGCCACGCTGCTGATGGCGCTGAGCAACAAGTTCGGCCATTTGCTGCTGACCACCGGCAACAAGAGCGAGCTGGCGGTGGGCTATTGCACGATTTACGGCGACATGGCGGGCGGCCTGGCGGTGATCAGCGATGTGCCGAAGACGAAAATTTACGAGCTGGCGCGGTGGATCAACCGGGAGCGGGAGATCATCCCCGCCAATACGATCGAGAAGCCGCCGAGTGCGGAACTGCGGCCGAACCAGACCGATCAGGATACCCTGCCCCCGTATGAGGAGCTGGACGAGATTTTGAAGCTCTATGTCGAGGAGATGATGACGGCGCGCGACATCATCGAAAAATGCGGGCTGGATGAAAAGACCGTGCGCTGGGTGGCGCGGCGGGTGGATCTCAATGAGTGGAAGCGCGAGCAGGCGGCGCCGGGATTGCGGGTGACGAGCCGGGCCTTTGGGCTCGGAAGGCGGATGCCAATCGCGCAGGGGTTTGTGGATTGAGGAGATTTTCACCGCTGAGACGCTGCGGCGCAGAGTGGAGGGGGAAAATTGCAGAACCCGCTGCCGGACTGGCCGACAGCGGGTTCGCTTGGAGATTCAGGAGCGACTGAGGCTCGTGATGAACGGACCGTTTAAGCGCCTTCGAGGTCGGCTCCAGGGATGAGCTCGGGCTCGGCGACAGGTGGCTCCTGGGCGAGCATCGGCGGGCCGGCGAAGACTTTGCGGACGCCGGCGAACCAGGCGATGACGAGTGCGAACATGGCTCCGCCAGTGGCGTAGAGCGCGAGGGGCGGCGAACCGGCGGGATTGGGAATCATGCCCGCGTAGCTCACGCCGACCAGACCGATGAGGCCGAGGACGCAGAGGGTTTTATACAACGGTGCGCCGAGGTCAAACGGGCCCATCTTGGTCCAAGTCTTCCCATAAGCGAAGATGCCGGCAGCGGCGGGCATGAGGTAGCTGATGTAGAGGAAGATGACGCAGACGGCGGAGAGCACGGCGTAAGCCTGGGCGTAAGCGGTGCAGAGGACGACGACAATCGCGGTGGTCCAGATCGCATTCACCGGCACGGTATGCGCCTCGGAGATTTTCTTGAGCTGTCCGCTGAAGGGCAGGCCGCCATCCCGGGCAAAGGCATACATCATGCGCGAGGTGGAGGTCACGCAGGCCAGGCCGCAAAGGAAGTTGCCGATCACGATGAGCACTTCCAGCGGCACTTTCAAACCGTTGGGGATCACCTGGTCCATGAGCCAGAAGAAGATGTTACCCCCCTGCTTTGCGCCATCCGCGACACTGGGCAGTGCGAGTACCAACGCGCAAACCATGACCCAGCCAAAGATGCCGGAGACAATCACCGAGCGCAGGATGCCTTTCGGGACATTTCGGGCAGCGTCCACCGTCTCCTCGGACGTGTGGGCAGAGGCATCGTAACCGGTCAGCGTGTAGCACGGGTAGAGCAGCGCGAGAAGAATGAGCAGGAAGAGGTTATTCGATTGGAACCAAACGCCGCCGCCCGCGTCGCCGCTGAAATTGGTGATGGTGAAGAGGTGCCCAAAATCATGCGGATGCCCGAAAATGAGGAGCGCAGCCGTGAGCGCGACCGCAACGGCCATGATGAGCCAGCCGCTGAAGTCCGTCAGAAGCGTCGTCAGCTTGATCCCAAAGTGATTAAAGAGGGCATGCAGGCCGGTAATGAGGCTGACGCCCACCAGCGGAGCCCAGGCCGGGAGCTTGGCCGGATCAATGCCCACCATGGGCCCGATCAACCCGATGGCCAGCAGATAAGCGCCGAAATTGACCGCCGCAGTGACAAAGATCAGCCCCAGGAGGTTGAACCACGCGGCCGCCCAGCCCCAGCCTTTGCCGCCGAGGATTGAAGACCAGTGGTAAAGACCACCGGCCGTCGGGAAGGCCGAAGCGACTTGCGCCATGGTGGCGGCGATACAAAGGCCGATGATACAACCCAGCGGCCAGATGATGCCCGCCGCGGCCCCGCCGACGGCGCTGGTCGCCATTTGCAGGGACGTAATGCCGCCCGCAAGGATGCAGATGATGGAAAGCGAGATGGCGAAGTTGGAAAACGCGCTCATGCGACGCTTCAACTCCTGCTTGTATCCCATGCTTTCGAGGAGCTTCACGTCATCGCTGATGTCGGCTCCCGAGGTTTGTAGTTTGCTCATTGATTGGATGGATTGGTGTGTTTTGTGTTTCCCCTGTGGAATTTTTGCTGCCGCCCGTGATCCATTTTCACTACCCTTCCCTGCGCCGCCTTTTAGCATCCGCCGTGCCGGAGGCGGACTGGAGGGCTCCCGGCGGGTGGTCAAATGGCGGCAAAAAACCACCGGGTAATCCGTATTTATTTATCAATGAGGGATTTGGGACGATTGGAGACGCGTTCGAAAAACTCTGCGGCAGCCCCCGACAAACCTTTCTCGATTGCAATCAATCAGGTGATTTTCCGCCACACTGTCTGTTTTTTCTCAGTCAACTGACGTTTTCTCTACGGAAACGTGTAAGCGAAGAAAACGCCAAATGCTCAGAGTTACAGAGACGGGATAAATTCCTCACCGGCCCCGGAACCTCAAGGCATGGACTCTGCTGAATGGCTGGCAGCGTGCCAGGGATAGAGTTATAACCAGGGAACCGGGGGACGCCTTGAACCATCACCATGAGTTATCATTGCCGGATCGGCACAAAATCCTGGGCATTTACGGACCTGAAAACCCTGCTGGCGCGCGCCACGCCGGAGCGCTCAGGCGATGAACTGGCGGGAATCGCGGCGGCGAGCGCGGAGGAGCGGGTAGCCGCGCAGATGGCGCTGGCGGAGGTTCCCCTCGCCCGCTTTTTGGAGGAATTGGTGATCCCTTATGAGGAGGATGAGGTGACCCGGTTGATCGTGGATGATCTGGACCGCGCGGCTTTCAAACCAGTGGCAAACAAGACCGTGGGCGAGTTCCGCGAATGGTTGCTGGCGGAAACGACGACCACGGCCGATCTGACCGCGCTGGCACCAGGGCTGATGCCGGAAATGGTGGCGGCGGTGAGCAAGATCATGCGCTTGCAGGATTTGGTGGGCGTCGGAGCGAAGTGCCGGGTCATTTCCAAATTCCGCAATACCATCGGACTGCCCGGCCACTTTTCGACCCGGCTGCAGCCAAACCACCCGACCGACGACCCAAAGGGTATCGCCGCCTCGATTGTGGACGGGTTGCTGCTGGGCAGCGGCGATGCGGTAATCGGGATTAATCCCGCCACCGACAACCTGGAAGCCGTCAGCCGCATGCTGCACATGATGGATGACATCCGGCAGTCCTACGACATCCCCACGCAAACCTGCGTGCTCACGCACATCACCACCACGATCCAGGCGATCGAAAGGGGCGCGCCGGTGGATTTGCCGTTCCAATCCATTGCCGGCACGCAGGCGGCGAACAGCAGTTTCGGAATCAATCTCGCCCTGTTGCAGGAAGCTTATGATGCGGCGCTCTCGCTCAAGCGCGGCACGGTGGGCGACAACGTGATGTACTTCGAAACCGGCCAGGGCAGCGCGCTCTCGGCGAATGCGCACCATGGCGTGGACCAGCAGACAGTGGAGGCTCGTGCCTACGCGGTGGCGCGCAAATACAAGCCGCTGCTGGTGAATACGGTGGTCGGATTCATCGGGCCGGAATATCTCTACAACGGCAAGCAGATCATCCGCGCCGGGCTGGAGGACCATTTTTGCGCGAAGCTGCTCGGCGTGCCCATGGGGTGCGACGTTTGTTATACCAACCACGCCGAAGCGGATCAGGACGATATGGATATGCTGATCACGCTGCTGGCGGCGGCGGGCTGCAATTTCGTAATGGGCATCCCCGGGGCGGACGACATCATGCTCAACTACCAGAGCACCTCCTTCCACGACACGCTCTATGTGCGCCAGCTTTTGAAACTGAAACCGGCGCCGGAATTCAGCGAATGGCTGGAGCGCATGGGCATCTTTGGCGACAATCTGCTGCCCCGTCCCGAGACCAGTCGTTCCTTCATGGCCCTGACCAAAAACGATGAACTCTTTGCCTCCTCGCTCAATGAATAAGGATGATCTCGCGGTCGATCCATGGTCGCGACTGCGGCGCTTCACCGGGGCGCGGATCGGCCTGGGACGCGCGGGAGCGGGCATTCCCACGGCGGAAACCCTGCGTTTCAAGCTGGCGCATGCGCAAGCCCGCGATGCGGTGAATGCGGAGCTCGACCTGGCGCGGTTGATCGAGGAACTGCATTCCCTCCACCAGCAGGTGCTCACCCTGCACAGCGCGGCGAAGAGCCGCCCGGAATATCTGCGGCGGCCCGATCTCGGGCGCAAGCTGGACGAAGCGTCGCGCGAACTGCTGGCCGCCCAGCCACAGAACGATCCCGACCTCGCGATTGTGATTGCAGATGGCCTTTCCTCGCTGGCGATTGCGACGAATGTAAAACGGTTTCTGGAGGTGTTTCTGCCGCTGGCGAAAGGATGGAAACTGGCGCCGCTGTGCATCGTGCGGGAGGGGCGCGTGGCGAGTGGCGACGAGGCGGGGCATTTGCTTGGCGCAAAGTGCGTGGTGGTGCTGATTGGCGAGCGGCCGGGGTTGAGCTCGCCGGATTCGATGGGGATTTACCTGACCTTTGCGCCACGCCCGGGGCTCACGGATGAGCGCCGGAATTGCATTTCGAACGTGCGGGAGGCGGGGCTGCCCCACCCGGCAGCGGCGGCGAAGCTGGCCTATCTCACGAACGAGGCGCTGCGGCGGCAGCTCTCGGGGGTCGATTTGAAGGACGACATGGTGCTGGAGGATTCACCGGCTCCGAAGCTTTCGTAGCGCATCATTTCACCACGAAGTGCACGAAGGCCACGAAGAGGTGAGGAGATTTTTAACCGCGGAGGTCGCGAATAGCACGGATGAGGAAGCGTGGCGGCCCCTTTTGGACAAAATTCGAACCTTTTTTAAGGAAAATTACCTATCCCCAGACCCTTCCCCTGAGCGGTAATGCAACACAGAATGGAACACCCTGATTTATAGCGAGTAACGAGGCATTTCGTATATCGCCTCACCCCCGACTCCCTCGGTTTTCTGACGACTGAAGGTCTCGCCCGCTTGTGACCAAGCGAGCTCGACAAACCTCGGGCGCGCACGCCGTCTATGGCAACCGCTTGAACGATTCCCTCACGATTCTTGCGAGATCAACATTCAAGGCCAAACTCATCCGTACAATTGTATCCAATGTCGGTTTGCGCATTCCGCGCTCGACATAGCTTACCATCTGTTGAGAAAGGCCAGCACTCGAGGCGAGTGCATTCATGGAAAGATTCTGCCGCAATCGTTCCTCTTTCAGTAATTGAGAAATGGAGGAGCAAAGCGCATTAACAGTGGAATCCTTGAGCACACATCGGAAGTAACGAAGAGTGCGCTTGACAACATATCTCACCATAGTGAGAATGCCGCATGTTCATTCGACGCCTTGGCCCAGACCCACATGCGAACGGAGCAACCACCTTCTCATTGAACGGTTGCCCAGATATTCTTGAACTTCAAAACGGCGATTTTGCCATCATCGGGGTGGACATCACCTCTCATGCCGAAGGAAAGCTCAGCTTTGGTGCTGGATGTGGCCCCGACGAGCGAATCGTCCAAATCCCGCGCAAGACCCTTGTGCTGGCGAAACAGGATATTCCCGACGCACTTTAGGCGGAAAGCCGTGTCACGGATTTCCATAAAGTTGCTGATTACTATAATTTTGATTGCCGTTCAAAACGGCTGTGGTTTCTTTGCCACGCACGCTGCGAGTATGAGGTTTCGGCCAAGCTGCATGAAGTGATGAGTGATGAGTTCGCGTGAAATGCAGGCGGTAAGTCTCTGACGTGGAGTGTTCCCGAGGATGAAGGAATTTTCATCGGATTTGGAAATTAAAGCCCACCAGGAATGTTCAAGAATTACTTTGTTTGTGCCCTCGCCTTTGTGGCGTTCACCATCTCTCCTTTTGCCGCAGCCCAAACAATTTCGGATGCCGAAGCTGCTGCGCAAAGCACCAATGGTTTTGACCAAGGTTACGCCACGCTTACCTATCATCAGCTCAAAACGCCATCGTCGCTAATTTATATCTTTCAGACCACGCCTGACCTCTTCCATTGGATCACCCCCAATAGTCCCGTGGTACTTTCAACGGTGGATGAAAGCACCGATTGGTTGGTAACTGTTCGCGACGATTCATCCCTTTCAACCTCCCAACACTACATGCGGGTCAAGATTGATGAAAGTCCCTCTTCCCTACTCTATCCTCCCGATGGACTCGGTGCGCAGTGGACAAGCGGACAGACTGGAGTGTTATTGCAATGGAACGATCAAACTCCTGTAGAAACAGGGTATCTCATTGAACGGGAAATCAGCGGCGGAAGCTTTGAGACCTTGGTCATCGTGGGGCCAGATACCAATAGCTTTGTGGATAATCAGGTTTCGGCCCAAGATGGAGCGCATACCTATCGCGTCGCAGCATTAGAAAATGATTCCCAATCTGATTACTCCAATCAAAGCGTGGCCACGACCAGCACTGATTCCGACGGAGACGGAATACCTGACGCTTGGGAGAGTGCACATGGTCTAAACCCGACCGATCCTAGCGATGCAACACAACTTAGTGTCAACGGAGACGGTCTAACAAACCTCTAAAGCTACACCCAAGGCATTGATCCAACGCAACCATATTTGGTACCGCCTACCGTCACGTCGGCAACTGCTGGGGACCAAAGCGTTACAATCAATTGGCAGGCCGTTCCGCAGGCGACCAGTTACATGGTGGTGCGGCGTGAAGATCCAAGCGACGCATGGGTGGATATTGCCGATAACATCTCATCCACCACATTCACCGACAATTCTCTCACTGATGGCACTTCCTACTACTATGCGTTGTATGCCAGCAATGCCAGCACCCAAAGCCAGTCCTCCTCGACGTTCAGTGCAACTCCTTCGTCTTCAAACTTGAATCTTCCAACACCAGGCTTCTTCTATGCAGTCTTCAACGCAACCGCTGGCAACTGTTACTTGGAGTGGGATGCGGGTAATAATTGGATTCCAAGCGCAACGGCTGTCATCGAGCGGTTCGACAACGGCAGTCAATCCTGGCATCAACTGGCAACCGTTAAAGGAAACTACGAGGATTGGCTTGATCAGGGGCTTTCCCCGAAAATGCAGTACCTTTATCGTCTTCACTTCGTGACCAACACCGGCTCGTCGGCCAGCATTCAAGCATTTAGCAAAGGGCAGACTGCACCAGACTTCGCGGTGATTCCCCTGTCGGGCTTTTCGCCTACAGGAATGAACAATAACGGCATCCTGTCTGGTTCAAACGGATATTGGAAAAATGGAACCTACACACCGATTGACGGCTTGAACGGTGGAACCCCTTACCCTCTGTTCGTAAACGATCAGGGACACATGGCGGGCTATTCATACAGAACTACTCAGTTTGGAAGTGCCTTTGACTACTTTTTCTGGAATGGCTCCACGCAGAATATTGGAACCTATACATACAGTGGACTCGGCTCCTACTACATTGATGTCGAGGGGCTCAATAACAGCAACGTCATCCTCGCACTTGCCCACAATATTCGCCTTCCCCAAGGAGGACACATGGTGACAAGTAATGCAGGTTCCCCTTGGGCCTCCGTGATGAGCAGCACAGTTCAAGGTGCCTACTTCCTAAACGATCTAAACGAAGCGGTACCCACTGGCAGCACTCCCCTGTTGGAATCCCTGAGCGGAACTGCGAACGCCATGCCGGACGGTTTCAGCCCCCGCGCCCTAAATAACAACAACGTTGTTGGAGGAAGTCTGCCAACTTTCGATTACACACGGTTTCAAGCAAAACAGTGGTCAATCGCAACCGGCCTAAAAGATGCCGGTGAACTGGCGCTGCCAGACAATTATCTGGACGGTGCGGTTACATCGATCAATGACAGCAACAACACAGTGGGATACTCTGGATATAACGAGTTTTTCACTTATGGCAACGAGGTTTATGATCTGAACGACATCTGTTCAACGAGCCAAATCGGCTTTCCCGAAAAGCTCAATAATCGTCAGATGATTTGGGCTGACAATGCTTCAAGCGGAGATAGCCTGCTGCTCGTACCATTTCTTCTCCAAGGAGCCTACGCATCTTCGGGATTCGACACCCAAAGCGATCCTCATTGGCTCATGGTCCCCGAAAACGGTTCAAACTCCGTTTCCATCAACTCGGCTGCTAATAGCGACATGACTCTGACCTTTAACCCAGAATCTGGCTCTTCGCTCACCGTATCTCCTGCCTCAACAACAAACACTAACGAATACCTCACGATTACCTCGGCTTCCGTAATAGCTTCTTCCGACGTCCACGTGCAAGTTGGGGTAGGCAGCGCCAACGGAACGAGTGGCGGACTGAATGTCGCTGTAAAAAGGCAGCAGACTGTCAAGATCGCGATTCACGCTATTACACAGCACGACGGCATTGGGCCCGACATTCCACCAATCACGGTGCCTTCCGCTTCTGATTTGCAGACATATCTAAACGAAGTTTACGGCCCCCAGACAAACACATATTTCACGGTGGTACGTTCGGACTTCAGCGTGGACTATGACGAGGATTCAACGAACAGCAATCCCACCTTGTCGGGTTATAAGGATGGGAAGCTAGACTTACCACCAGCTCATATAGCTGGTGCAGTGGGAGACGAGGAAAAGCGGGTAAACGACGTGGCCATGGACAACACAGCCAGGTTCAATATTTACTACGTGCATGACTTCGTTACAACCTCCGTGGCTACAGGTTGCACCTTCTTTGACAATCACACTACGTGGGTTCGGGACACCAGTACTCCCGACCATGTCTTTTACGCGACGGCGCACGAGATCGGACATCAGTTTGGCATCTTCGCACATGCAAATGAACCCACCTTTGCACTTAATGGACCATCGGGAGGAAGCCCCAATCCCACATTCCTCCCCTCTACCGATGCACAGCAACAACAACGGCTGATGTACGGAGGCGACCTCGCTAACAAGCCCACATTGCTAGTCAAGCCCGAATGGGACATTATCAATCAGTAATAACTATGAATTCCCGTTTTTGGACAAATGCGGCCATTGGAGCCATGGTCGTTGTTGTTGAATTAAATTTGCGAGCTGATGCGACGAACATGCCGACGCAAGCGCAACTGGCCCAATATGCGGAAGACGAGCATCAGGGGAATTATCGCTACTATTTCGAAATCGCGAAGTTTGACACTGCATTCGCCGTAAAGTTTCTCGGCAGCCGACTCAGATTCCCTACCGATGCGCCACCAGAGGATTTTCGGGTAGCGCAGGCCGCTCTTCGCCAAGTGCCGGGAGTGGAAGATTATTTGAAAAGCCGCTTGGACGCTGCCATCAGCGCAAACTCCCAAGACTTCTTGTCGGACTTCAATCTTCTCGGAATGATAGGCAGCGAAAAAGCAAGTGCAGCGGTCGCGCCATACCTATTCGACCATACTCCGCCACCGAACATGAGCAACGGCGTGGGAGGAGCAGACATTGTAGGGTATGCCATAAAGTCATTGGGACAAATGCATCTGCCCGACGATCCAGCCCGCGGAAAACGATACGGACAGTATGATGCCAATGACCTTTATCGCTGGCGAGTCTGGGCAGTGAATCATGGTTATGTTCCAAAAGAACGACTGGCAGAATTTCCTAAACCACCTGGAATACTGGATGTAGCGACCTCTTCTCCCTTTTCCCTTTCCTCATCACCTGTTGCGATAGCAACCAATTCTCCCGTGGAATTGCATGATTTTGGATTTCAATGGGAAATTCCTGCTGGTGTGGCTTGCCTACTCCTGCTTGCAGGAAGTGTAGTTTATATAACGAGAAAAAAGGGTGATTGAATTGCGACACCTTTCACAAAAACAAACGATCTTTCCGTGCCGTCCGGCCTCTGCGCTTGCGCGGGGGCTGGACGGCTTTTGTTCATTATTTAGACACTCCATGAAAAGGAAGAATTAATTGGGCACACTTGGGAAGTAGGCTTTCAATATGAGTACTTTCATCAACTCTACCGAACTGATCTTGTCAGGAGTCGGTGTTATCGTCGTCTATTTAAATTCTCCACTGCATTACTCCAAGATTGATGGTGGCGACGCTAACACCGATTTTGAGAGACTGGAGAAAGAGGCCGCACGAAAAAACCGCCTTGCGAAATACGGCGTTTTTATGGTGCTTACTGGCACTGCGCTTCAACTACTGAGTAACTTCATTCCAAAATGAAGTGAGTTTCAGACAACAGGGCGATACGAGTTCATATAAAATATTTGTAAAACAAATACATAGCCGTGGGGGAATCCGTGTTCGCGAGCCGCTCGTCAGAGCGGCGAGCACGCCCGAGGTTTGTCGAACTCGCTTGGTCACAAGCGGGCGAGACCTTCAGTCGTCAGAAAACCGAGGGAGTCGGGGGTGAGCCGATATACGAAATGCAGCGCCGGAGGCGCGGGCATCCAGGAAGATGGCAATTTTAATATATGGCGGAGGGAGTGGGATTCGAACCCACGGAAGCTTGCGCTTCTCCGGTTTTCAAGACCGGTGCAATAAACCGCTCTACCATCCCTCCAAACAACTGAATTTCAGTTACTTACAACTATTTTTTCGCGCCTCAAATTTTCATTTGTAACCCATTTAAGTAACCCGATGGTATCTCATGTCACTGAAATCATCGCAAGTACTCAAAAAAGTGGGCGAATGTCTGTATCGCAACGGAAACGGGATTTACTTCGCATGGGTGAAGGTGAAAGGAAAGCAAATTAAGCGGTCGCTCAAAACTGATGACCAAGCATTGGCGAAAAGAAGACTGGCGGAGTTTCGCGAGCAGGCCAGCAGACTCCACGGCATGGATGATGGCCATTTGCGATTTGAGGAATTTTCCCAGCAATGGCTCGACTCCATCAAACCGGACTTAAAGCCAAAATCATTTGAGCGTCGCGAAGTCGCACTTAAAGGGCTGTTGCCATTTTTCAAAGGCACACCCATCCGCTCAATTCATTTGCGCCAGATCGAGGGATGGAAAAAGGATCGTGGTCCCAAAATTTCCGCTAGAAGCTACAACATCGAATTAGAGACACTGAAGCAACTCCTCACCTATGGCTGCGAGCGAGGAATTTTGCTCAATAATCCTGCCGAAAAAATTAAGCGAAGGAAGCAGCCCCAGGGCGTGGCCCAAGTCCCAAGCAAACAAGAATTTTCTGAACTCCTAGGCGCATTGCGCGAATCCCCTTGGGCAATCGCCAGCGGGAGCGCCGACATGGTTGAGTTTTTAGCATATAGCGGCATGAGAGTTGGCGAGGCCCGAGAAGTGATCTTGGGAGATGTGAATTTCGAGCGAAGCCAAATAACGGTTACAGGGGGAGCAAATGGCACCAAAAACCATCAGGAGCGAATCATTCCGCTATTCCCAAATCTGAAAACCCTTCTGGAAAGAATGCTCATCGAGAATCACCTGACAGACAAGAAAGCGAAACTTTTTACAATCGACTCACCGAGAGGAGCGATCAGCAACGCGCAAAAGCGCAAAGGTTTGAAAAAGCATAACGTGCATTCACTGCGACACTTTTTTGCGACAAACGCTGTCGAACAAAACATTCCCTTTAAAGTCATTGCCGAATGGCTGGGACATTCGGATGGAGGAATGCTAGTAGCTCAACGATATGGCCATCTACGCGACGATTTCGGTGAAGCAATGGCAGCAAGGATGTCCTTTCAACCCACAACCGACACGACAAAAGGGGACATTTGAACACATTTCTCCGGGATATATTTACTTAATTTTGTTTGTTTTGTTTTAAAATGATTATTCCGAGGGGACTTTTTGGCCTCGTTTAGCATTTTTCGCACCATTTTGGCATTTTTTGTAAAATTTTTCTTGACATTTGTTTTACATATGTTAAATTTGAGCTGCAAGCGAACTGCTTCAGTAAAAATAAAAACATGACAAACAATTACGAACATACCCGCAAACGCTTCTACACTGTTAATGAAGCTGCCACCGAACTCAATATATCTTCCAAGTCAGTAAGGCGACTTATTGATCGTGGGTTTTTCCGACCAAGTAAAGCACTGCGAAAAATTCTCATCCCGGCTCAAGATATTGAAGATTTCTATCAAAAAACAAAATAAAACAAATATATTATATTATACAGAAAACTATAACAAATGAGAAATTCACTTATAATCCTTGAGTTTAAACACGTAAAGTCATATTTCAGAGACATCTTTGAATATGAAAAACTTGCCTCGTTAATCTTTATTAAGAAAAAAGATTGCTGGGAATATTTAGAAGTAGCAGAAGACGACACCCTCAATGTTACTGATTCATTTCACGTAAGCGACGATGCATATTATGACATATGCGAATTATCTATGTTCTACGGAGTGCCAGTAAAAAACAGATCAATTTGTCCAATATAACGATAATTTGGCAATCATTGTTAAATTATAAAATATTGATTATTCAATTATAACTCACCCCATACCACTTTTTAGAACCTCTGAAAGTGGAGTATTCAAAATGTATGTGGAGGGGGGATTTTTCTATAAATATGTCTAAAATCTTTCGATTTTCAAAGACGCGTTGAACCCCATTTTCTTTAGAAAAAACATTTTCATTAAATTCGCTACTTCTTCGATATATTCTTGAGTTGTCACTAAGCAATCATGAACGCTTACTAGTATAATATTCTCTTCGGGAAATTTTGAAGCAAATTCAGCTGCGACTCCTTCAAGAATAATTGAAACCTCTTCTCGTTGCATCAGTAATGGGAGAAACGCTAGTGCCTTGCGCTTTTTTCCATCTTTAAATTTAACTTCAGGGTTATATTTCAAAACTACTTTTGAAACGTCGCTATTTGGCTTCTTTGCCTCCTCAATTATATTCATCATTTGAGGGAAATTCCTTCTCATGGCATTTACCAATGCTTTGTAGCTCGCTGCTTTTACTTTGTCTTTTTCATATCTGATATAGTTTGGTGAGCCGAATTCAATGTATTTGAAAAAAGCATACTTCAAATCTCCTTTAAGGAAGTTGCCATCCGCGTCATTGAATACTCCCCCGCTCTCAATGTTGAGCCATTCCATAAATCTTCCTTCTTCAAGCAATGTCACAAATTTATAATATTCTTCGGTTTTTTCTGAATAAAGTGATGCCAGCAAGGAAATTTGGCAACTCCTTACGTCACATTGATATAATGGTGTTCCTCGAAAGCTTAAAAACTGTCTCAAATCTTTTGTTAGGTAAGTGAGTTCGTGATAACATCGCCCCATTAGATCATCCTTACGTAAAAGTGATTTATTTTTAATTCCATCTATTACCCAAATACGATGGTGGAACCCATTTCGCTTTGTCAATTTTCCATCTGTCTCGCTTTCATGATAATCTTTCTCATATTTTTCTTTATGCAAAATCACGTAGTTTTCTGCGGCATCACTGTCAAATGAGAGTTGATCTAAGCTGGCATATATTTTTTTGTACCCTTGACGCTCTTCTCGGCTGCAAATTTGATGAATCAATTTTTGGTTGCTCTTACAGAGAGTCGCGACCACTCTCTTATCGTATTTCTCGACAACACAAAACTTAGAGTTCCAAAACTGCTCCTTCAATCTATAGGTAATCGACTTTTTGTTCGCGATGAAATCCTTCTCATTATACTCAATTATTGAAAGTTCTCTTAAAATAGTTTTGACCCTTCCTGAATCGCGCGTCCCTAAGTATGATTGCATCAACTTGCTGTGGAGCTGAACACCGTGCCTCAGCACATCATATTGACCCTGTTTTTTTCCGCTTCTGAATTGCTCAATATACAATCTGCTAATTAAAATATAACATTTTGTTATAAAATTCAACGAATAGCAGTCGCGCTTGAAAAGCGCATCCGTGAGTTTCCCCTCAATTCCTTCGGGTATGAATAAAGATAATTTTGCCATATCTGAATATATGTGCGGATGCGCTTTATAATCAGAAATCTGGCAAAAATCTTAAAATACCTACGAACTACATAACATAAGGGGGTAAGATATTTTGCATTATTACATAATTAATCAGGTTGTTGATTCTCAATTTCGTCCCTTGCGTTATTTAAGTCATTCATCTCTTTCTGCAATTGTTGCATATTACTTATCATATTATAAGCATTTGGGGAAGATTTTGGGCTTTTATTTGGAAACTGACTGAATTCTCTTTTCATTTCATCCATTTTCTCTACATCATCCTCAATTTTGCTTACATATCTTAGCTTCTCGCGGATCATTTTGGCGGTATTGGTTTCCCGGTAATCGTCTCCAAATATTTATTTAATATAAATGAAATTTTTCCAAAATATGAATTTTTGTCGTCCTTTTCAATAGACGCCTCTAAAAACATTTTTTCTCTTCTCCACTTATAAATTGGAATGGGAGCAGATCGATTGAAAACCTTGCGGTCTGAAAAGTCCGGCAACCCGATGGATGGCGCTACTTCCGCCCGAGCTTTGTCTAACCAATTATATGCAGATACAACACCAATCACATCACTGCTACCAAATGAACTGCTTTCAATTATACCACTGTATATAGTTCCTTGTGAATCATAAACGATAGCAAAACTTTGCCACACAGAATTTGGCATTTGAGGGAAAATTATTTGAACACGATCGTCATTTGCGCCTGCTACAAATCCCGCTTGTTGTATGTCGCTTGCTAAAGACGTATTTTTTTGTCCTAAATGCGATTCAATGAATGCAATTTGTGAGTGAGCATGCCGTTGCAAAATTCCCAAAATAAATAAAAACAGTACTTTTTTCACTGTGGATTATTTGATTGCTGGAGTTTAGCGACGTACGCTGCATAATCACTTATTAATTTTCCGTTAAGATAAGCAATTTCACCGTTATACTGAACAGGATTATTCGGATCTGACGAAAACAATCTTAATTCAATGTAACTCCCGTTGCCCTTGTCCCAATACATTTGCTCAATATGGTTCATATTGGTTGCATCCAGATGTTGCTGCACTCCTTGACGCGTTGGCGTTCCATATTTTTTTACTAAATACGGTTTTACATCTTTTACAAATTTAAACATATTGACCACTCCAGTATCAGTTCCATCATTGAGTTTTCTGATGATAACTCCAACTGCTTGGCTTTTATTTAAGAGTGGTAAATACACTATTGATATTTCATCAATCACTGGATTCGCTCCGTTTGGCCGTATCAGGTATGTCGAGTCGGTTTGACTAACGATGACAAAATTTTCTTTCTGAATTTTTGATTCCAAGTCCACTCCATCATTAGACATCAAGGAATCCACAAAATTAAATACATCAGCTCGTCCCGACGAAGTGAGAATTGCTGAAAGGACAAGAGGCAATAAAAGTTTGAAAAAAGTGAGTGCCGTCTGTCCGCCTGCCAATTTCCTGTGACCATTTTTCATTTTTTCAGACTACAGCAATGGAAATTCTTCATTCAATTAAAATATTCTTCATCGGAATACTTTCTTTCACTTTCATACCTACAACGGACGGGAGTGAAGAAAACCCGCCAATCTCGACACAAAAACATCGTCGGCGAGCGTGTGCGCCTGGCACGCTTGGCAATGAGTCCTCAAGTGTCCCAAGACGATTTGTGCGGCAAACTCGCGCGTTTGGGCGTTCAGATGACGCAGGCTTCACTTTCCAAATTGGAAAATCGCCAGCGTTACGTGATGGATTACGAGGCTGCTGCAATTGCGAAGGCACTCAAAAAGAATGTGTCTTGGTTTTTTGAAGACACAAAATGATCGAAAGGGAATCGCGGTTTGGAGGCCATTCGCAAATATCAGGTTGAAGTTTTCAACAACTAGTTAAATTCATGCTGTTGAAAGTATGGACTCAAATTTTCCAATTGCGCGTGTCATTCGCGACAGGAGAACTGGAAAAATTGTCGGTCCCATAAGCCAAATTTTTGAAGAGGATTGGCCTTTTGTGGAAGTTCCTGAGAACGAAATTCTTTGGCGCTACATGGAACTATGGAAGTTCGAGGATTTTTTGAAAACATCTACACTTTACATGGCGCGACCAGACACTTTTCTTGACCAATTGGAGGGAAGATTCAGCGAGGGAAACAAAACCAGAAAATCGCGCTCTGATGAAGCATTCCATGACCTTTACAACATCCAAGAGGGCGATTCAAAATCGTATGTCGAGACTCATCGAACGATTGTTTTCATAAGTTGTTGGCACAGGGGTTCCAAGGAGTCTCTACGGATGTGGAGGGAATACACTGATAGTCCACAGAGTGCAGTTGTTGTCTCATCCGTTAAAGCCATGCGACGATTTCTTCCGCAAAAACTGATGGCTTTTGGAGTGAAATATCACCCAAATGATTTTCCAAGAACTGAATTCTCCCACAACAGTCTATTTTTCTACAAGACCTCAGATTACGCATATGAACGCGAATTTCGTATCCTGCGCTCCCCACTTGAAACCGAAGTATTTCATTCAGAAAACCCTGATGACAAATTTCGGCGGGTCCCAGTAAATCTAAAAAAAATCGTGCATCGCGTTATTTCTCATCCAAATGCCACGAGAGAAACGAAAAATCGAATCGACGATCTCTTGAAAAAGTATCTTCCAAAGCTTACTCGTGAAAATTCAGCACTCCAAATCGGTCACTGATTTCTATACCAATATTATGTCAACGAATTACGCCGCACTCATCGAAAAGCAAAAGCAATTTCATCACGCACAACTCGAAGCCCTGTCCAGCGTGGACTTGGCTACCTTAGAAGCCGAAAAGCAAAAGCACTTTGACGCAATTGCACAGATCGACGAAAAAATTTCGGCAGTTCTAAGAGCGGCTGGAATTACGACTGAAAAACGGGCGAAAATCAAGAAAACCAGCGGCATCATCGTGAGTTTTGAACGCTTGATGGAACTTTTCAAAGAACACAAAACCAAAGAACTGAATGTCCGTTCGCTCAAGTTGGATACAAAGCAAATCAAGAAAATTATTGCGGACAACCCTTCCAAATTGGAATTGAAAGGAAAAGGTGCATGGCCGATAATTGTTAAGAAGTAAATTTGCGGGCAGCCTTTCCCTTGCTCCAAAGCAATTGCCTAGCGCTTACTCTTCAGTAACTACAGTACTATTTACTACCTCATCAATTATTGATTTCTCTCTTAGCGCGCTCCAATGCTCAAGTTTTACAGTTCTAATAACTGTATTAAAAGCATTTTTTGCTTCGCCTTGATTTTTCGCTCCAGCAAATTCTGTCTGTCTTTTAACAAAAATAGCTTTAAAAACCTCGATCATTTTTTCGGGAAGCTTTTTCCCCTCAAAATCAATTAATTTTTGGCGCATATGAATGAAAAGCATTTCTGTCGCCGCTCTTGAATGAGTAGTCTCAATAAATTCTTGTATTTTTACAATCGAGCGAGAATCTTCAAGTTCGCTTAATAAAAGTAAAAGCAAAAGCTTTTTGAAATCGTTTTTGGTGGTGTCTATCACTTCGCATATAGAAGTGCAGAGGGTGGGATTTCCTAGCGCAGAAGTCATAAACCCATGCCCAGCAAGTGTCAGCATATATGCTGCCACCGTTCTAAATGATTTATTTTCGGATACACTAAAAAACACATCTAAAAAGAAGAAATTTGTCGTGATATGGTAATCTAATATCCTATCTAAAAATAGCACTTTCCATTCACCATCAATGTTTTCAAGATTTCGAAAAATGCTATAGAAAGCATGCAGTCCATTCACCTGTAATTCGAGATCACTTACTGATGTATCAATGCCTTGTTTCAGAAGCTTGTTTCTCGTGTCAGCTACAGCTCTCTTTTGGCGCTCATATTCATCATCCAGTGAATCGTAATCCGTTTTTGAAGCTAAATTCTCTTCGGCTACATCGTTAGCTTCTTCAGCGGGACGAGATTCTGGCATTAACAAGTGCGAGATATGCGCATCTAAATCGCTAAGCATCAACTCACTGCTTGGCGTTCGAGTGGCTTCGATTGTACCCAGGATTTTCTCTGCAAGGGTAATATTTTCTCTATCTAGACCTGCAAATAAAGACAAGGCATAGGCTACACGCGTGCACTTGTCAATATCCCCTGTATAGTCACTGTCATTAATTAGCTTATCTCTAAAAGCAAGCGCTATATAATAATCAAAAAACACATAATGAGAAAATCCAATATTTTCTCCATTTTGCCGCAAAAATCCATACTTTACTATATTGAGTAAGAACTGTTGAGGGTTAGCATCTAGCTTCTTGCGATCAAAATAATTTTTAACAATATTCTCAGCCTCGTTAAAAGGCAATTCAATATCATGTTGCTCAAGACATGCAGCTGCTAAATGTTTTAATATAACTCTTCGATTATATAAGGATTCAACCGTCCCAAACTCTTCGACTCCTAATCTCAATTGCTCTATTTTTTCCAACAATCTAAGAAAAGACAAGCTGGATACACTCTCTCCAACTTTCGGGAACACACTCATGTACAGGCTAATTATTGTTGGCGTAGCAGGCAAGTCCACAGTTCTAAGGCAGTCACTTACGAATTTGTAGGCGAGATTTGCGTTAACAGTAGTGTTTTCGAAGAGCTTTAATGCGAATTGGTGTATCCGGCTTGGTCCCCATGGCTGAATTTCAACAAATAAAATGTCTTTGTATTCTTGTTGCTGGGCGATTACACTTACCAGCAACTCTCCCAACCCTACAATGAAGTGCCATTTATAATCGTCGCATATTTTATTAATTACAGCTAAATACTCACTCTCTCGATCAGAGAGCCCATCAATAATAATTGTTACGGTTACACCCTTTAAGTCGGCTAAATTTGAAGACAATTTTTGCTCAAGTATGTTAACGATATTTTCGTAAGTCGGCTCTTCGCCTAATTCGCGACCTCCCATATACAGCGTAATCGAATTCTCTTCGAAGGACGCAGCTGCTAAAGCCTCTTCTTCTGCGGCCACACTTTTCAACAAAATTGTTTTACCTGAATCTTGAGCTCCACAAATTACGACTTTCTTCCGAAGAAGATCGGAAAGATTTAAATTGGCTCCTCTTTTCTTTCGCACTCCATCTTTATATTCTAAAGACTTCAATTTGGGTGTCACAAAGACCGGATTAGGAGTATCTTGCAACGTCGATAACGTCTTGTGAATTTCATTAGAAATTACGCTATTCTGAACGGATAATTTTTGCACTACCAAAAGTGAAGATGGTCGTCGGATGGTCGAATTTACCAATGAAAATGAGTGTGAACCATTTTGCGCATGGTCAGTATCTTTATCAAATGTATTTCGACCTCTGATATATTTTCTAAACAGCGAATCCAATTTATCTTCTTTAATTGAAAGCTGATATAAGTGAAACCCATCTTCGACTTTTGCGCTAGTTTTTCCCTCAAATAAAGCACGAGCGGTAATGCAAATCGAATATCCAGTTGTGTCCATTTGCCCAACACTGACAGGTCGATGAAGATGGCCCGTTAAAATTAAAGGAAATTCGCGATGTAGATCAACACAGGACAAGACTCTATCGTCATCATTAAACCAATCTTCAGGATGGTGGCATAATGCAATTCGAAAATCACAATTTGCCAGCCCATTAACAGCCTGTGCGACCTGATATTCAGTTAAAAATAAATTCTTAGCATCTTCGTCATCTGCACACAACCACGCGGAATTTAAACAGGCTATACCAATGCGAATACCCTTCACTTTCACAACTCGCGTATTGAACAAACCATCTTTAAATTGTTTAAAGGAATATTCATCACTTTGAGTAGGTAAGTGATTGCTTTGGTATTTTAAAAAATTTTGGAGTCGCGGCCATGGAGAGGTAATATCTTTTAGTACATTCTCTGCCTCCCTAGAAACAGACAGTTTTCTTAATTTTTTAAATTCTGGTAACGAGATGACCCCTCTATCTATATCGTGATTTCCTGCAATGAAAAGAAACCTGTAGTCGTTTATATTTAATCTACGCTTAATCGGATCGGCTACATATTTTTCAAATAGCAAAAATTCAGAATCAGAACCGTTATAAGTAAGATCACCAGTGAAACAAACTAAATCAACTCCAATGCTTTCATTTTGAAGATAAGAAGTTAACGCATCAATCCGTTTTTTTACATCGTCGCAATTGTCGGATTTAATGTGAGTGTCTGTTAAATGTAAAATGCTTATAGTGTCGCTCATTTGACAAAGGGGAATGGTTTAATCGTTTATGTTAGATCACAAAGTTCTAAAAATTTTTACCTCTGGATGGTAATAGTCTCCATAATTTCACCGATCAATGGCCTCATGCGATACGTTTCAAACTAAACGAAATTTTTTTGCAAGAGAATTTCGCTTCTGAAAATCTCGCATCCACAATTATAGGTAAGTAACCCTCATTTGTAACCCGCTCACCGAAATTGAGGACTCGTAAGGGGAATTGTGTCCAAGTCCGAAAAATCCCCTTTTCTCTAGTTGGGAACAGTAGGAAAAGTGCGGGAAAGACAGTCCATTTCGGGCCAAAAATACCCAATCGAATTTCAAGACCGGTGCAATAAACCGCTCTACCATCCCTCCGATGGAGCGCCTGTTTAATTCGCATTCCTCGCGCCGTGCGGCAAGCGTTTTCGGCGGGCCGCTCAGCGCTTCGCCGGGCGGTGGTCCTGGCAGTAGGTATGGCCATCCGCGGAGACGCGGAAATCCAGTTCGGGGTTCGTCTGGTCGTTGCGTCGGCAGACTTCGCAGGTGTGCAATGGCTCGTTTTGTGGCATGGCCTTGCCCCGAAACTCCTCGCGGCGGCGGCCCACCTCGGCCCGATGTTTGGCGAGCGAGAAGATCATCGGCCCGAAGAATAGGAGGTAGTTGGCGAAGGAGACCACGATGAGCGCCTGCACGGGAAGCGGGCTGACAAAGAAGGTGTAGCCGACGCCAGCAAAAGCGAGCCAGCCGATCCAGCGCGCCTTGACCGGAATGATGCCATAAATGCTGAAGACCTCGTTGGGAAAAACGGTGGCAAAGGCAAAGGTGAGCGAAAGGTTGAGGAAGACGCTCGTGCCCATGCCGACCAGGAAAGCGACCACGATCGTGGAAAACATGCCCACGAAATAGAAGAGATTGAGTCGGAAGGAGCCCCACGCGTGCTCAAGGGCGTCACCGATGGTCCAGAAAAAGTAGAGGGTCATGGCAACGCCGATGACGCCCAGCCAGCCGATACCGGGTGGGATGAAAACGAAGGTAAGCAGCCGCCAGACCTGTCCGGCCATCACCGCATCGCGATCAAGATAGAGCATTTCGGAAAACTGTGGGTTGAGGTGGAAGAGCACAAAGACCAGAGCCTGAAAGGCAACTACAATGCGGATGAGCCCCGGGATGGCCAGGTGCCCGAACTTTGCTTCGAGAGAGTTGAGAAATCGCACGGCCCATTCACTCGGGCAAAGCGCAACCGCGTGCAACGATTTTATACCATGGATTGACACCGCCGCGCACGCCTCGTAGCGTCGCGAAGTGCCTTCCAATACCATGCTTAAGACCACTCCGCTTCATCCCGAGCATCAGCGTCTCGGGGCGCGCCTCATTGAGTTTGGCGGTTGGGACATGCCGGTGCAATACAGCAGTATTCTGGACGAGCATCAGGC
>Ga0157376_10000114_pt1 | contig 57946 bp, 79 predicted proteins | sample M45metaG_FD_121801 | JGI IMG/M metagenome (GOLD analysis project Ga0157376, IMG submission 121801) | Miscanthus rhizosphere microbial communities from Kellogg Biological Station, Michigan, USA - M4-5 metaG | ecosystem: Host-associated > Plants > Roots > Rhizosphere > Soil | place: USA: Michigan...
TCAGATGTCCCATGCTTACCTCCCAGATAGTGGCCGAAGGCAAATGCCTGAGTCCCCTCCCCCGTATGCGCCACCTCCTCAATAGGTTTGAATGCACCGAGCGGATTATCAGGCGTCGGAGCAAAAAGATGTCTCGATCCGTGCCATGACGAAAAGTCCTCCTGACTACTCGGGGCTTTCCCGAAACGCAGTATCTGCTGATCTGTTGGGTATCCGGTGGTCTGATGGGGATGGCTGGCATAATCTCCCTGGGCGAGTCGTTCTTGCACATTCCGGCTCTCAACCTCCCCAGCCAAATGTTGGTAGTCCTTAAACGCCTGTTGTCGCTGTTCATCCATCGTTCTAACAAGATCAGCCTGGAAAGCGTGATGGTTCATTTCATCAGGGCCGAATAGGTTTCGTGCCTTCTCAAGCTCTCCTGCGTCATATTTATGTGGAGTTAGACCTTGCTTTTCTAGTCTCAGCGCAGTTTCCACCGACGAGCCATTGATACCTGCGTCTCTAATTTTCTGTAGTGAGGTTCTCCACTGGTCTCGTGCGACTGTAAAGTCGGCGTCAAAGTTCTTTGGCAGGAACTCACCCATGTTCCCGCCACGAGCAAAGCCCTCTTGCTCTTGGATCTTATGCTGCACTTCGTGCAGCCCCGTTGACAGCACTGCTTTAGGTTTTCCACCTGTGAGGCCGATCGACCCACTGTCATAGACAGCACCTTGAAGTCCAGTAAGTGCTGCCCCAATGCCCGTCGAGTGTAGAGGTGTATCAGCTAGCTCTGGATAGGCTCTAAACAGTTCTGGATGATGCAGAGCATCTCCAAGTTTCAAAGCAGGGCCAAACATAGGGAAATAGACATTCCCTGCAAGATTTGTCGGTGTTCCTTTGCCTCCCATTTTCCAAGCTGCATCCGTGTCTGGGATCTCAAACTTCCACTTCCCATCCATGTCTTTGAACCAGCCGGTGTGCTTCCAGATCTCCTCCGAGGTCGCGGGCGTGCCAGTAGATCTCCAGGTCTTGCCTTTATCCATGCTGACTTCGTGGGTTCCTGCCTCCATCTGCTTGGCCATTCGTAGCTTTGTTATATCAGCTGTGGCCGCATTCTCACCCCCGAAGACCCCAAACGATCCGGGCTCTCGACCGAAAGCCCTTGAAGCCACTCCGGTGCCCAGCAATGCCCCCAGCATCTGTTTCTTCGTTTCAGGACCCTGATCGCCTTGCATCCAGCTCTTGAACGCATGACCACCCTCCAGAATGGGGGCCAATGCAATCCGCGCTGGCACAGAGCCATAGTCCGCAAGCTTCTGCACTGTGGACTCATTAGGATCATAGCCCGGGACGATATCTTTCATACTGGGCCAATTTCGGCCTATATGCGTCAGCAGATTTCCACCTAGGGCTGCTTTCTGCCAGGTGTCATACTGCGGGATATCATCATCTGGATCTGCCATGTCTAGTGTCCATACTGAGAAGCAGAATTAGCCGAATGTGGTCTCCCTCGCATAGAAGCGTGGCCGGTTTCCGAGCCAACAATACTCTGCATCCCCGCTTGCGGAGACACCGACGCTCCAGGACTCATCGACACCATCCCTGGGGCCTTGCCACTGGGCAACTCATGCAGCTGCGGAGCATCAATCTGAGATGCCCTATACATTGACTCCTGTTTTGGGGTCACAAAAGGATCATAGTCTATTTTCTGCAAAGTGTGGGTCGAGGGCAGCATCTTCTGGAGCATGGCTAAAGCCATCATCTTGTTAGGATCAGTCATGCCCTGTGACAGGCCACCTAGTAGATTGGCCTTCGAAGTGTCTTGAGCTGGAAAGGGCAAAGCCTCTGTCGTTTGTCTTTGTCCAACTGCACCGAGATCTCCCCCCGTTACCCTGGCGATATAGGCTCTTGTCTCTGCTGGAGGAATGGCTTTAACCCAGTCCGCTGGGCTAATCGCCCCCGTTCTCGGATCACCAAACTTCGCTATCCACTTATCAACATTTCCTGGGCCAGCGTTATATGCCGCACTAGCCAGCATCATATTGCCGCCATACTTATTATACAGCGCTTTGGCGTAGTCCGATCCAACCCTATATAGCTCGTTCTCTGAAAAGTCCGCTGCGGGCCTGATGCCCATTCCTGGGTCTCTAGCCGTCCCAGGCATAACCTGCATTCGACCCATCGCCCCTTTAGGCGATATCGAGTTCGGAGAGCCCATCGGACCAGATCGTTCGCCCAGATCTCTAATCCGGACGACGAAATTCTCTTCTGGACTTATATTCCCTGGTGTAGTCGTGACGTTAGACACTCGCGGCATTGTCATTTGCAGCGGGGCCGCTGGTGTCGGCTGTGGCTGCGGATGCGGACGTTCCTGTGGCGTCACTGCTGCCATCTGCTGACGCCCTGACGGCACAACAGTCGGGGCTCCCGGGACTGGCAACAGCGTCGGAGATGTGCCATCCAGCGACAACTGTGGTGTAGCCTCTGGAAATAGATCCATTTCCAGTCCGGATGAATTATCCGCCAAGGCTAAAGCCTCCTCTAAGCATTACCAACTATATTTCCCGGTGAGCGTTCTTGCGCTAGTGGGGCTACGCGCAGGTATTTGCCCGCTCGAGTCGGATCTTGCAGATACCACTCACCATCAGGTGCCTTTTTGGCTCCTGGCATGGGTGGTGGAACGGCACTTTCAGTGGCTTTCTCTTCAGTATCATCATCCAGTTCATCTTTGTTGGCCTCGAGGATCGGCCCCAGATGGGTCGTCGCGGCGTCTTTCACCAGATCATCAATAACCTGCTTAAGGCCACCCTGGTCCAGCATCAGGGCATCAGCCAAAGCTGCGAAACGCTTGGTTTCAGCATCATAGACATCAATATCACGCTTCTGAGTCTTGCCTTGCAGCTTCAGCTGCTCTTTAGCCAGATGTTGCAGAGCCTCTTTCAGAGCATTGGTGAGAGCCAGGTTGTGCTCCATCAGCTTCTGCTCGTTCGGGGTGGGGCCTTGGCCAAGCGCCTGTGGCGGAACCATCCGCTTCAGCCGTTGGGCTGCTTCCTGAGCTTCTTTGAAGTCCATCGCCTGTAGCAGCAAGTCGCCCACAATGCCTGTCAGGGCGGGTGCTTGTGTCAGCAACAGCGTCAGAGCCTGGACCGTTTCCTGTCGGCGAGTGCCAAAGGCTTGGCCTGGAGCAGCCCGAACTTCGTAACGCCCCACGTTAGGATTAAAGATCTTCCTGACAACCTTGCCCTGAGTGTCCATCTTGACTTGCAGGGCTTGGGCCGCAGTCGGATCCACCTGTAGCTCGAACATCGAGCTGTCTTCCGCCTGGATCATCATGATCCGATTAGTGTCCATGATCTTGGGCACCAGATCCACGATCTGCATCCCCGTAAAGATCAGGGCGCTTTCATAGTTGTCCCTAAAGTGGTAGGTCGCGGTGTCGCCTTGCTCCTGGCGGCCCTGAATGGCCTCTCCAGTCCGCTCGTTCCCAGCCATGCCCATGGTGTTCTGCCATTGGCCCGAAACCATCATCACCTGACTGAAGGCCGTTTGCATTCCAGTCTCGAAGGCCGCCGATGGTGTCGGAGGGTCAAGGCGACGAGGCAGAGCCTCGGCTGGGATCGGGTTGCCATCATCGTCTATATGGTTGAACGGCAGAAAAGCCGCGTTGTTAGAATTAGCGTTGTTCCAATACTGCTGGAGTTCATCAATACTGGCAGCCGAGCCTGTCCAGGGGGTCTTGGTCTGGAGAGCCACTACCTCGACCTGCGCGGAGGCATTATAGTTATACATCCGCTGGCCATCTTTCATAGCCCGTGTATGGCCCTTGCGATCCAGAATACCATCCACAACATGCTCTTCACCGATGACCCGGATCAGGGGAATGTATTTGCCCGGCCAAATAGTCTGGTCGATGATCTGATCCCCCGCAATCAGATACCATTCAATCACTTCCTCCCAGATCCTCCGGCGCTTAGTCATCGGATCTGCCTTGACCGTGGCTCGGAGGTTTGCAGGCAAATCTGACTCTTTAATGGTCTTCCGCATCCCATCTGCAGGGTCCATGAAACTCAGCAGCCAGTCTCCTTTGGTGGCCTTCCGAAAATACTCACAGAGCCGGATATGGCTCCTGGTGATCCAGTCATCATCGCCCCCGACAACTCCCAGGGGGTTCCGGCCGACAATACCCTCAAACTCAGGATAGGCTCGACGGAACTCACTCCGAGGAACATCATCAAACACCAGCGCAAATCGAGCATCCGAGCCCGTTTGCATCTTAATATCTGGGTCCATATAAACCGACAGTGCATCAACCACCGGCTCAATTCGGATCTCCTGGTCGAAGGTGGTATTGTCCACGCAGCGAGTGACAATCCGCCACCATCCGATGCCCCCGTAGACCTGGAACTCTCGAGCATGAGCATAAGCCAACTGGGCTTGCGAGCTATACTGAATATCCGCCAGGAGGTCTCGATACACCTGGGCCGACTCAAACGAAGCGCCCCCACCAGTAGGCAGGACCGTGACCTCACCCTTGTTCCGCTTGGCATCGTTGATGATTTGCAGATTATGCTGACGAATAATATTCATCGTCAGACAGGGCTTCGAGTCTACGTCACGGCTTCGTCTGACGGCGCTTGGCCACTGGTAGCCGTTGTCGGCATCTCCATAGGAGAACTTCAGGTCCTCGATAAAGAGCTGCCGGCAATGGGCTTCCCACTCCGAACAGCGACGAAACTCACGCTTCGCCTCATCGACTATCGGATCACCAGTCGTCCCGAGTCCTTCCTCCATAATATCAACCAGCTCACCGCTCGTGGTGGCCATGTTTGAATGGGGGCTCAAAGTTACGGACATAGGCTAAAGCCTTTCCATTTTAGCCAGCTTGCCAGCCAAGGTTCGGATGTTCATCCAGGAACCTATTGGCCACGCGCTCCAGGGTCCTCCCCAGGCGATTTTTGGGCTTGCGTTCTGTCAGGGATTGAGCCAAGGTCATAAAAGCATCCGCTCCATTCGAGTTATCATCATGGAGTGGCTCCTCGCTTAGTTGGCCGTCTGTCACTCTATATCTATAATGTCGAAGCCTTCCCAAACCATCACTGCAATTCCGTTCATCAAACCAACAGTTGGGGAATATAATCCTGGCAGCGTTGATTGCGTTGACTTTCTTGTTAATTCTGGAAACAATTCTAACTGAACCGTATACTGCTCTGACCATCTGCTCGATTGAGCGCTTCTGTCCGAGCCGTTGGTGCTTTGCGTCATGGGGCAACCAGTGAGTTCCATAGGTGTATTCCCTTGCTTGCAGCATTCGGAGGTAGTATTGGATGTCTTCTTGTGAGTCCTCAAAATACTCCAGGATGCGATACTGCATCCCCACCCGCTGTCCAAACCAAACAGCGGTCAAGTCGCGGCGGCCAAGATCCCAGAACGTGTCCACCGGGGTCTCATGGTCCCAGGGAACCTTGCAGATCCGGCTCTCAGCGGTCGCCCGTTGAAGTTCCTTAGCAAAGACCGCCCCTTCCAGAACCTGTCGGGTGAAGCCCTCCCAGACATTCAGATAGGCGTCATAATCCCGTTGTTTGAGGTCCTCCATCTCTTTCTTGAGAACCTCGGGAAACCACGGATTGTCCCTCCAGGTCATTTTCGACACAATCGAGTCGTGAGCGGGATTGAGGACAAAGCGCTGATAGGTGTAGTCCGTCTCCAGCTCGGGGTTGAAAGTGACCCAAATCTCGGAGTCCTCTTTCCGAACTGTCGGGATCAAGACCTCCCAACTCGTTCGGCTGACCTTATTGGCCTCTTCAACCCAGCAGTAGTCAATGCCTTCGTAGCTCTTAATCCTTCCAGCGTTGTTTCGAATACCCTCGAAGGCAAAGCTGGTTTGGCCTCCGGCTACAGCCCCTGGCCGGGAGATGATCCGTGCTGCCTGGATCTCGTAGATATGCTCGAGGCCAAGCGAGGTGATCTGATCGCTCAGCAGCTTGTGCACCGAGTCTGCGATTGAGTTCTGGAACTCACGAGCACACAACACCCGAACTGGTTTGTTGGCCCCAATGATCAGCAGGGCTCGAGCACAGCCCCACGATCGACCAGCCCCTCGGCCTCCATAGAGCACTTTGTGCCTCTTGGGCACAAAGAGACACTCAAGAGGCTTTGGGAACTCAGCCTCGACCATTCTGCCAGGAGCTGCTGGTGGGGGTGTTTGGCCGGCAAACATGTCCCCAGGGCTAAGTTCAACCAGACCTGTATCCATGACGAAAGCCTACAGATGCCAGCCGATACGCATGGTGCCGTTCAGGGCTGTCGTGCCATCGTTCTTCCACACCCAGACCACCGAGCCACCCGCTGCCGGGATGGTCGCGCTGACGAGTGTTAGCTGTGCCGTCAATCTGTCTGGGATCGTCCCACCAGTATTGGTCACGCTGTAAATCCCCACCATCGGCGTATGCTTGGCGGTCGCATAGGCCGCTGTGATACCCGTGTGCGTCAGGGTGAAGGTATAAGTGGCCCCAGCAGCAGTGGCCAGGGTCTCGGTCGTAATGACACCTCCCAGGGTCGTCCCCGTGGCCGCTCCGGCTGTTGAGACCAAGGGAGTGCTCAGGCCCTCCAGCAGCGTGGCTGCGATCTGGAAGGGCGTTGCGGCTACTGACTGAGGGCTCGCCCCACCCTGTCGGTTGGTATCGACGGCCACGAGAGGCCCACAACAGTTCGGCGCACCCGTGCTGAGCTGCCCCGGCTCGAGGTTGGTGTATGCCCTGGCGGCTTTCAGCTCCGGAAGGCCATTCGTCAGCATTCCCGCAGCACCGAGCATCACAGCTAGGGCTGTCAGGCCCACTCCTGCTACCAGCTTGTTTTTCATCTTAGTCTCCTTTTTTCAGCAGACAGTTTTCAACGATCTTCATCAGCATCGCGTTTCGTTGGTCTACATTATGGTTAAGCACATAAAGAGCAGCCAATAGAAACACTACATTAAGCAGCAATAACAACAGAAACGCGGGAGGCATAGTCCTGAAAATTTTATCAATCAGCGAATTAACTACCCCTCTTTCGCTCTCTGTCATCACAGGTTACTCCGTTTTGGTCTCCGCTGGCTTAGCCTCAGCGGGCATTGGCATTGCGGCCTTTTCAGCTTGCTGAGCAGCCATAACAGCCGAATTACATTGATACTGCAAATCTCGCATGAGGGCCTTGTAGCCCTCACCCATCAGCATCATCATCAGGTTCCATCTCTGCAGTTCGAGCGTAACTGCAATCGGGTCTTCAGGCGTCATGTTCCCTCACTCAGGTTGAAGATTGTATCAAAAGCCAGCGGCTGTTAAGCGGGTCTCGATCGCCGCCAGCCGAGCTTCCAGAGCCTCCTGGGCTGCGACACCACCCAGGCCAATGTTGATAACTCCCGCGTTGTTCCAGATCGCGTCGGCGGTCGTCTGGCCCTGCGTCGGGAGGAACCCGAACCGGATCTTGCCGCGAATATTGCTGAAAGTGGGGTCGCCAGCGCCGCCCTCGAGATAGATCCATCCACCGGCACCATCACCTCCGGGGATCGCGGCACCGCCCTTGAGTTCAACGCCGCCACCGCCGAACTGCCCCTGTCCGCCGGTAATATACACGGCGCTGCCAGAACTGGCCGTGTTTTGACCCGCCGTCAGGGTCAGACTACGCGTGCCCGGCTCCGCTATGTCAGGCGTGATGATGGACGACCCGGACTCCATGATGAGGCGTGTCGCCACACCCATGGTCAGGTTGCCAGTCAGCTCGCCACCGGTTGTCGGCAGTCCTGCACCACCTCCAGACGATCCACCCGCGCCGATATTCAGAACCCCAGCATTATTCCAGATCGCCTCTGGATCAACTGTTGCTGCTGTCGGCAGACCTAGCAGAAAGATCTTGCCGTTCTTCGTAGCATCTGCGGTGTTGACTCCTGGACCCAGAACCAGATTACCAGCTGCGAGACCCGCAACTGCGGCTGGTCCGCCACGGATGTCCACCTGACCAGCACCCATGGTTGATGTTGCTGTCGAGGCACCACCAGTGATAGAAACATTTCCAGCAACAGATGCTGCACCATCACCATTATTACCAGCCGCAATGAAAACATCTCCTGGCAACCCTCCAGCTCCACCGAGGATCTCGACATTGCCACTCGAGGCTTTTCCAGAGCCACCGGCTACTATAATATCCCCACCAACACCAGCAACATCAGTCCCCACAGCGCTGCCACCTTGGAGCCGCACGCTGCCACCTGAAGCTCCGCCAGACGCAGCTTGCGTCTGTCCGCCTGTGAGGAGGACATCACCACCATCTGTTGTATGGGAAACACCACCGACGAGAAAAACCGGGCCGCCTTCGGTGATGGTTCCTAGCCCACCGACGATTGCAACAGGCCCGCCAGTGCCACCTTCGCCACCCATAATGCCGATCTTCCCGCCTGGTCCCACCGTGCCATCCGAGAGATTAGCCGCTGCAATGAGGATATTACCCGCGCTGACACTATTACCATGGCCGCTTCTGATCTCAACATCGCCGCCGACGTTCCCCTGTCCACCAGCTAGTATCACCTTACCACCAGCGCTGGCGAGTGCAATACCAGTGGCTGTGCCTCCTATGAGAGAGACATTACCGGCATTTTTGTCTTCTTGTGCACTCGTGCCACCGCCTTTTAGCTGAATATTGCCGCCTACGCCCAATGAGCCCGAGCCACCATTGATATAAACACCACCACCATTAAATGCCCCCACACCAGCGTCTAGTTCAAGATTACCTCCCCAAGCACCTACGCCTGGAGCTGCACCCGCTTTGATAAGCACAAGCGCACCAGTGCCGCCATCAGCTTGATTGTCACCTGCTAAGATCGCGATAGGTCCTGCTATGTCTCCAGAACCGGAGTGCATAGTAATTCCACCACCCATCACCGAGCCTGCACCAGCCGATAGCCTGAGATCTCCACCTTTTCCAGTTGGAAGAATTGAGCTATCAGCTGCGCTGATAACGAGAGGGAACCCTTGCGCGCTGACTGGGTGCACAAACGAAGTAATCTTGACGTTATTGCCTGTAACTAAATTGCCGCCCTCCTGAATAAATATATCGCTGTCAGTCCGGGTCAGGCCCGTGCCTGGGCTCAGCACGATGTCTCCATTATTGGAGCCGCCGTCTCCGTCACCAGTGGATATAAAAAGGCTGCCTCCGTTCAAAGCAGTCCCGACTGGTGCGTTCGCTGTGGTTATCCCCCCCAGTGTTTGCCCAAGCGCATCAATTCCGAAGTTGATATTTCCGATCATGGTGCCGCCAGCGAGGGGCAGAGCATCAGCTGAACCACCAGACGAGCCGCCTGCACCGATGTTGAGCACACCGTTATTGTTCCAGATTGCATCTGTGGTGGCAGTGGCAACTGTTGACAAGCCCTCTATACGAAGTTCGCCCGGAGGTGTAGTCACGCCAGTCGTGCGCACAGCTAAGATAATGTCGCCTCCGACAGCACCTTGACTAGAACCTTGACCCGCAACCAGGTGAACGAGGCCGCCCTTTCCCGTTGTCCCTATCGCCTGTCCGGCGGTCAGCAGAATATCACCACCGTTCTGCGAAGGAGAGTCGCCTCCGTTCAGCCGAACGTCGCCACCATAGCCAATCGTTCCTGCACCGGAACCACCATACAGCTCTACACCGCCGCCGTTGCCCTTGATAGTTTCAGCGGCATTCGCGTTCGCACCATAGAGACGCACCGCACCGCCACTGGCTCCCGACCCAGCATGCAGCATGAGGTTCCCACCACCATTGGTCCCTGCGGCGTTGCCAGCATACAGCTCGAAATTGCCGCCATAGCCAGCACTGACATCGGACGCGTCCCCTGCCTTGATGAGGATCGGTGAGCCTGACATATCAACGCCCGTGGATCGACCAACGAGCATCGTGAGGGGGCCACCTTGAGGACCGGTGCCGGTATTAACTGAGACGCTACCACCCACGAGCGTGGACGCCGCACCACCAAACAGGCTGAGATCACCCCCGCGCAGACCACTTCCACCGTTAATGCTGATGTTACCACCACCACCTAAACCCGTGGTCGCGTTGGACGTTCCGCCGGATATCGTTACATGACCAGCGGTGAGTGCCTCACTGTTCCCGCCCCGCATGGAGACGCTTCCGCCGATACCCGTCCCGACACCACTACCGGCATTGAGGAACAGCGTGCCGCCGTAGTTTCCGTTACCTGCGTAAAGACCTAACTGGCCACCAGAACCGGTTTCGCCATCGCCGACACCAGCGGCCATAGCGATATGGGCTCCATCTTCGCCTGAACCGACAGCCGCGCTAAGCCCCTGAAGCGCCACATTATTCAGGCCACTGGGCAGCGTCGGAAAGATGATCGGCCCGGTCATGTTGCCACCAGTCAGTGGCAGGAAATCGCCTGTAGCGCCACCTCCACCCGATCCGCCGGGGCCGATGTTCAGGACCCCTGCGTTATTCCAGATTGCATCTGCGTCGGTTTGTGCAACGGCTGGTAAATTGAATAGCCTGATAAGGCCATAATCACCTCCACCAGATTTCCCACCACCGGAGATCGACACCCCTCCACCACCACCAGTCGCGGAGCCAAATCCGCCGTTGAGCGAAACCTGACCACCAGCCGCTTCGCCACTAGCGCTGCCACCAAAGATTTGAACAGAACCAGCAAACCGACCAGCCGATGAAGCGTCTCCGCCCACAATCTTGACTATTCCACCGTTTCCGGTCGTTGCATCAGCAGGCTGAATTAGCATCGCAGTGCCGCCGCCCAGGGGAGCTAGTGCGGTCGTGAGGCTCTTTGTTGAAGTCGTGGTGTCTCCATCAAGGACGATCGGCCCAGTCATCTGGCCCCCGGCAAGCGGGAGGACCTTTGCCCAGTTGGCGTCCTGCTGGCCATAGGCAAAGCCATCTACTGGAGCGTCCGGAACACCCTCGCCCTCACCCCCGATGCCCGCTAGAGCTAAATCAAGGAACTCCCGGGTGATGGCGTCTGTGGGATTGACTGGTGGCTCGACGATCGTCACCCGGTCGAAAGTCGGGAACCTTGCGCCGATCTTGAGCTCAGATGGCCAGCCACTGGTGGTCAAGTCTACCGGGGGTGGCCCAACAGGCGTGTCTGGTGGCTGGGAGCCCGGGGGGCTGCCTTCAATCACCTGCTCCTGCTGGAAGCTGGCAATTTGACGGGGGCTCATGGTCATGGGGCGGCTCCTTCCAGGGCGGTCAATCGAGCGTCCAGGGTCTTAATAGCGTTGATGAGGGCCATTGGTAAGGCCGTCATGTCCAGAACACGCATATCTTCCACTGCAACACCATCAATCTCACCTGGGGCTAGAGTGACCATCTCAGGCATCACCAGCTCAACTTCCTGTGCAATCAGCCCGGTGAAGGTCTTGGGGGTGTCACCTGTGGCCCTATGGTTCGGATCGTTGTTGAGGAACTGATAGTTTACGGGATGCAGTGCCAAGATCTGAGTGAGGCCACTTGCGTAGTCTCCCAGAACGGTCTTGATCCGCGCATCTGAGTAGTCGTTGAATGGCCCGCCGCCGGGCTTGTAGGCTGTTCCGAAGACGATGATGTCGCCATAGCCATTGATGACCATTCGACTCTCACCACGAGAAGTGAAATAGAAGTTTGAAGATGGAGGATCAAAAGCCAGATAATCTCCAGAATTGTTACTGAAGTAGTAATACCGAGCAGTATTGACTGCTGCACCGCTGATACCACCATTGGCAGTCATATTGCCAAAGGTTACACTTGCTCCGACGTCTACGTTCTGGTTGGGAGAATAAGCCCCTGCAGGCTTGAAGTTACCATTCACCCAGGCATAAGTGGCGAAGCTGTTATTGGCCCAATCTGCTGTAGCCAGCTGGCCTACGTAAGTCCCATTGACAAAGCCCTGGATGAAAGATCCATCCCAGCCGAAGGCATGGTAGTTACCCTGGCCACTCACTGGGTAGTTGATGCCGACGTTACCAGCTGAAGTTACGCCAACAACTGCCAGATTGCCGTTGACTGTCAAGCTGCCGGTGATGGTGCCGCCCGAAATTGGCAAAAAGCTGCCGACAATGCTCGCGGCATAAGCCTGGGTGGCCAGGGGGCCGATGGGAGTGCCATCAACGTAGGCCACAACAGCTGCGCCGTCCCAGTGGAAAGCATGGCTGTGTCCGCCGCCGATGCCGCTGTAGACAACTCCCGTGCCGCCAATGCCAGCAGTTGCATTGGTTGAGAGGGTTCCTGCGACCTGGAGACTGCCGCCAACGGCCAGATTGCCGGGGCCAGCAAGCGTGCCACCAGAGAGCGGGAGGTAGCCAGCAAGCGAACTTGCAAGGCTGGTGTTCATCACAGTATGGACAAACGCTGTCGTGGCGACGCTGTTGTCGTTATCCCCAGCCGATGGGGTGGGGGCCTGGGGATCACCAGTAAAGATCGGGTTGTTGAGGCTTGCGCCACCTGCAGCCACAAGGTCCGCCAGGGTGAATGTCACGGCCCCAGTTCGACCGTTCCAGCTGCTTACGTGGGTGATGTTGCCGATGCGGGTGGCTAGGGCCTCGGAGACATAAGCTGTGGTTGCTAGCTGGGTGTTGGAGGTCCCGGGCGGGGGAGTTGGCCCCTGGGGAATACCTCCAAAGATCGGATCGACTATGGGGGCTCCACCTGCGGCCAGAATGTCCGAGGTGTTCATCGTGACAACGCCCGAGCGGTTATTCCAGGTCACGACACCAGAGGCACTGGCTCCGACAAGGCCATCGACATAGGCTTTGGTTACGGCGTCCTGGAGGCCCACGGGTGGGCCAAACAGCACCAGCGGGCCGGTCATGGTGTCCCCAGCCTTGGAGACATAGGTTCCGCCGACTAATGGGGCGAAGTTATTGTCGAGGTATTGTTTCGTAACTGCATCAAAATCTCCCACCGGGTTGCCATTGAGGACCAGTGTCCCCGTCATGGTCCCACCAGTGGTTAGCAGACCTCCAGCGTTAGCTACGTCGATAGGTAGTAGCGTCACTGGGCCGGTTCGGCCATTAAAACTCGAGACCCCTGTTACTCGGGTCTCCACCAGCTCATCCACATAGCGCTTCGGAACTGCGTCTGTGGGGTTGACTGGGGGATAGTCGACTAGTGTGATGGCGTCAAAGGTGGGTATCCGAGCCGCATAGGACTCGAGCATCGAATACCAGCCGGAGATCTCCGGAATTGCCTCTGGAACTAGTGGGGGTGCGACAGCGGGTAGAGCACCCGTGATGTTAGGCTGGGAGTCGATTGCCATGTGAGCCATACGGGAGTCCCCCTGGTGCTGGTGGCTGATATTAGACGGCTCGGACCATTAGAGCCGAGCCATTGCGATATAGTTTGCCAACCTCCACACCGGCTGCTGCGGCTGCAACGTCGTCTACAGCATTGGGCGGAAGAGGATCGAGGGTGATGCTGCTGCCAGCAAGACTGGAAAAGGTCGTCACGCCGGTAGCTCGGTTGATGACCATGGCTGATGGACGAACGACCTCGCCCGCGTCATCGAAGCGGTCGATGATGAAGTTCGTGCCAGTGTTGGCCCCCAGTTCGGCCTCGGCGGTGCCGAGTTCCACTTCCCAGCGTTTGAGGCCAAAGCGCCTGGCACCCAGATAACCAGCGGCTACGGCTTTGGAGGTGGCCACGAAGACCACTCCAGGCCACTCACTGCCACGGCTGAGGATCACCACTTTGGGCTCGAAGGCCGGGTTTTGGGCTCCATTCAGGAGCATCGAGGCCCAACCAGCGATGGAATTGATGTCTGGCTGCTTGATGCGCCCTGGCAGATCGACCGAGCTGGTGGGTGGATGGAACTCATCGTCTCGCTGGATTGGGGCTCCAGACTGATAGAGCGATCGCGCGGCGGCAGATCCGGGCATCTTAGTGGCCTTTCGGACAGTTCATATAGTCCATTGTGCGGCGAAGAGTGCTGCCCTGGTCGGGGGCTGGCGAGCGACGGGGTAAGATGCCAGGACCACCGCCGGGGGCTGGCGGGCCGGTGGTGCCGCTCCACTCGACGCTCCGCATGGTGTCTCGAGTGCCACCTTGGCTAGGGTCCGTCACCGAGGCTTCCGCCGAAGGCCGGTAGTGCAGTTCGTAGGCTCCCTGGGGCGGTGGGATGCCGTTAGCGACGAGTGCCCGAGTGTCGTTCAGCCGTTCGCCGCGAAGAGGCCTGGGCGAGTAGGTCTGCTTGGGAGTAAGGGGTCGCTTCATGGCCTGGGTTCCTAGCTGGGCCATTGGCCCTATTGGCTGGTAGCTGGTGCGTGGCGATCCGGGGGCACCACCTGCCCAGATAGGCCACCACACAGAAGCCATGGCAGCAGATCTGGACAGGCGATGGGGGAGCTGGAAGCTTGGTTCTAGCGACCCTTGTAGACATTGCTGGAAACGGGCTGATGGCGGATATGAGTGGTTCCACCGTGATGCGGCCCGAGGTCGTTCCACTTGATCGGGTGCTGCTTGTGCAGGTCCGCCACAGCTTCGCTGAGGCTGTGAGAGCCAGCGGCGCCGCCAGGAGGGATGTTGTGGCCTGCAGGGGTTACTTTTTCGGTCATAGGAAGGCTCCTTGGTTGGTGAATGGTGGCTCCGAGCGCTTCGCGGAAGGCGCTATTGGCACAAGTCCCCGCCAATGAAGGGTAGTTGGTTGGCCCGTGACCCGGGCGTTAGCTAGGGCTTCTTCAAGACTGATGGCCGTGGGACCCGCCCAGGGGACAAGGTGCTTGCAGATCTGGATCCCCGTGACGTTACGTTGTAGAGCCCGGGACACGACTGGGATATAGAGGCCAGCAAGCTGGGCCATGCCTTCATCGGTCCAAGTGTGTTTGCACTCGAAGATGATAATGTCTGGGCCGTTGATCCAGATGAAGTCTGTTTGGCAGAGGCCGGGTCCGTTGTCATCAATAAACTCCCACCATACGCCACGTTCTGCTGCGGGAAGGGACTTGGCGAAGGCTGACTCGTAACGGGCACCGAGGGCCTTGATGCCCCGTGGTCGAGGCCGAGGGATTGCCGGGGGCCACTTGGCTGGATATCGGTGGGCATATCGGAGCCCTGAGATTTGACGGGACATGGCTGGGGCTAGTAGCCTGTGGCATACCAGTTGAAGAGACGGAACTGGGCTGCAGTCCACGTAAATTGGCCATTTTCTTCTGGCCCTAGTGCGCCGATTTCGAGATGTCCAGAAATGGCGTCGGCTGAGTTGTTCCAGATCTGATAGCGGATGAGGGCTGGTGGAATGGCAATGGAGCTGTCGATGATGATGTTGAGGACATGATTGGGATAAGGTTGAGCAAAAACAATGTTGAAATCACCCTCAGCGGTAGATGTAGCTTGGCCGGTTTTGACTGTGATGACGGTTCCGCCGCCACCTCCTCCGGTGGGGAGGTTGTCAATCCGGGTGTTGACAGCATTGATTTCGTCTTGGAGATGGGCATCGGCGGCTGTTCGGTCGGTGATCTCCTTGTCGATCCGAGCCCCGAGAGCGTTCTCTGCGTTGGTAGCTCGCGTGACTTCTGCGTTGATGAGGGCTCGTAGAGCGTCATCGGCTGCTATGCGGTCTGCTATTTCCTTGTTGAGGAGGCTGTCATCACCGCCGCTAGCGAGGGTAATAGCGGTCCATTGGAGGGTGCCCTGGGCGTTTTTGACCTCCATGCGGTAGAGACCCTCTCCCCAGATGCCGACTGTGGCTCCACCGCTGGTGGGCCTACCGGCTTGGTCGAGTGGGGAGGGGTTCTGAACGGCTACGGTTTTGTCTTTATCGGCCCAGATGGTCTTGAAAGAGCCTGGAACGGCTGGATCGTAGTAGGCTACCGAGCCCCCGGTGAGAGGATCGCCGTTAGAGTCGAGGAACTGGAGAAATCCGGGGGGTAGGAGCCCAACGCTCATCTGGTTTCGCCCTCTATGACCAGGGTTGGCGTCTCGGCAGTGACGAATTTGACGTTGACTGTTACGCCAGGGCCCCCGCTGGAGGCTCCGTGGCCGGGCATTGAGCCTCCGAGGGCGCTGGCCTGGCCCATGGGAGTCGCGATGCGAGGCTTCACGAGCATTAGCTCGGCCATTTCCATTAGCTCACGGTTTGACCAGCGAGCCGGGTCGGCTTCAAGGCGGTCTTGCAGTTCGTCCAGGGTCGAGAGGCCCAAAATCCGCATCCGATCGAGCGTATCGGCAAAGACTAGTTCGCGGTTGACGGTGTAAGAGGCCAGAAGTTCTGCAAAAGTCGGGTCGGACTTGAGGATTGAGATCCGAGAGATGGAATAGCCCGTGATTAGCGAAGCCTCGGTGGCTGCTGTCCCGCGTGCTAGCAGCTGGGCGAGCTGGTGATGCGAAGCTCGGAGGGATTGGACGGTTGGGGCTGTTGAGCCGAGAGGTGGTGGTGAAACCAGGTCTGGTAGATCGTCGGGGGTAAGGGAGCGGATGATCTGGAATTGGAGGGGAATGGGGCTCTTTGAGCCCCGAGCGCCGCGGGCGCTCCCGATAACTAGCTCAGAGGGGTCCATTATGCGGCTCCCTTCTCGAAGAGTAACTGACGGAGCCGATAGCCTTCGAGGGCCCAGATCTTATTCCGGGCGGACTCACGAGAGATCTTGCGGCCCAACTCGGCGTTGAAGTTGGCGATTGAGGCGCTTGCGGACTCTCCGGTGACGATGTAGCCATTGCGGAGGGTCAGGACGCAGACTGTGAGGCTGGTATTGGGGAAAACATGATAGGCCTCGGCGACGATGGTCTCGTCGATCAGCGCGGGGGACAGGCGGGGGGCTGTTAGGTTCTTGGCCACAATTTCGGCCTCGATCGCAGCTTCGTCTCGTGAGCCTTCGGCTCTGGCTAGTGGCTGGTGGCTGGCGTCTCGCATCTTCATCTCCTGGCAGCGAGGGGGTGGGGCTTGGCCCCGGGCTTTAGCTCGCTGGTGGACGCAGCTAGGGCTGGTGGCCCGTGGGGGAACTGTAGGGGGTGGACAGGGGCCGGGGATAGGGTGAGGTGCGAAGCATGGCCGGGAACCGCCCGGGGATGGCTTGAGGGCTGGTGTGTATAGCCATGGTCTATTTTCAAAAACTGTCAGTTTGTGTTCCTACCCACCCAGTAAGGGATCCCTTTGGGTCGGTCCCCCCGTCTCCGCCAGCCGGCGGCAGCCGGTCGTTACGATGCCGCAACCAGTACGATCGTAAGCCTTGCTTACTATAGACAACGCTATCATAACAGTGCTTATGATAACGCACGTTACTATCACGTGCGATATGATAGCAGTGCTTATGATATTGCACGGCACTATCACGTGCTCTATCATAACAGATGTTATGATATCACCCGATACTATAACGCACGATATCATAACCGAGCTTATTAATCCCCGAGCGGGCGATAGTAACGTGCGTTATGATATCAGCTGGGATGATAGCCTATGATACTATAAGCAATGCTATCATCCCAGTTGATATGATCGCGTGCGATATCATATAGCTGCTTATGATCCGGCCCGGGCGAGTCATGTGCTGCGCGCGCATCTGGTATTCCGGGATAACGCACCACATTCCAGTCGATTGGTGTATTATATTGAAAGTGAAGAGAAGGAAACAACGGATGGCCTGGAAGTGCTCCTTTGGGATTTGGAACTGCACGGTTTGCAAACGCGCGCCCGCGCCGAACGCGCCGAACAATCGCGCAGCCTATGCCTCGGCAGTCGCGGCCGAGTTCCGCGTGTATCTGACTGTGCCATACGCGCAGAAGGATATGGCCAAGCGGCTCGGCGCGCGCTGGGACGCGGACCGCAAGGCATGGTATGCCGATAATCGCAAGCCGCTCGCGCCGTTCCGCATGTGGGGCGCTGCCGCAGTCACGGCCGCACCAGTCGCCAAGCCTGCCCGGCCGGTCCTAATCGCCGAGGCTGTCGCCGAGTCCATCGTCACAGCCGGTATTGACCGGCTGATTAACCCGGGGGCTGAATTGACAACGGATGATTTATTCGCAGCACTTGATGCGACGCGCGAAGCGCCGAAAGCGGTCAAACCTGCCGCGCCACAAGCCGAGTATGTGTTTGACGTGGCGAGCATGGCAATAGGCACCAGTCGCCACTAGCCAGCCACCATGGCCCAAACAGCCCTGCAGTATGCGGGGCTTTAGGGGCTAGGACCGGGCGGATCGGCCGCCCGGATTTGGAACGGAAAGGAAACGAAAAAAAGTTTGGTCCGAGTGCATTATTTACTTGATACTCGGACCGGAATGTGCGAATATCTTTTTACCGGCAAGGGGATGGTCCCCGCCGGAAATAACCGGAGACTACCAAATGTCTGAGACCATGGAAAACACCGAGTCGCGTATTTTCACCTTCAACGAGTCGATCGTCATCGACCTGGCGGCGTTGCCGCAGTCGGTCATCGACCTGGCCACCACGCGGGGGCTGCGCCATGTCCTCTCCAACGAGGCTTTGTCCAAGGCCGGAACGGTCGCCAAAAAGTTGATCGCGTCGGGCGAGTTGAGCCAGGACGAGTACGAGTCCAAGGTGGAGGAACTGGCTGCCGAGTATCGGATGGACTATGTGGCGAGCTTCTACGATGGTTCATGGGGAACGCGCAGCCGTGCGCCAAGCGGCCCCCGTATGGACGCCTTCGAGTCCACATACGCCAAGCTGGTCGCCAAGACGGTCCGCAAGGTTCTGAATGACAAGGTGGGCAAAGGAGTGACCTACGACAAAGCCACCAAAACCTGGAACTGGGTGGCCGCCTCCGGTCCGCAATCCCGCACCATTGAGTCCGCGATTGAGGGCTACGAAGCCCGGATGAAGCCCGAGGAACGGGCGGCTCTCGAGACGGCGGCGCGGGAGATGGTGGAAGCGGCCAAACGGGCGGCCGCAGCCTCCAAGGCTGCCACAATCGAAGACACCGAGTTGGATCTCTAGCCTACCGGCGGGGGCGAAAGCCCCCGCGCCTTAACCCAGCCATTGCCCGGTCACAAGCCCGGGATGAGAGATGGGGAGTGAGGCAACGTCAACCATGGAGTCCACACCATGACACAGCGCACCAAGATAAACTCGGCCCTCTTGTCTCACGGCTGCAAGCCCGTTGACCATTATGCCCATGGCTGGGTTGAATGGACCACCGGAGACCTGTTCCCCGAGGGCCAGGGCTTCCCAGACAAGTCCATATACGTCGGCCAGGGCAGCGTTCGAGTCGGTCGCACCCGCACCAGCTCCAAGGCTTGGCCCAAATTGATGGAGTTCCTCTTGAACGAACCCGTTGGAACCCGTCTCTAGCCCAGTCCATAACCGGGAGGGCTTCGAGCCCTCCTCATGGAGTCCACGCCATGCGAACCTATAACGTAGTCTTCTGTCAGACGAACAAGTATGACCGTCGAGACGAGCCATATTTTCAGACAGTCCGTCTGAAAGCCAAGGACTACAATGATCTGGCCCGTCAAGTCCGGGCCTTGACCGAGCCCGAGGGGTATGAATACATCGGAACTTGTGACGATAACCAGTGGTATCATCCCAAAATTGGGAGTGAGGCATGAATACCATCGAGCTGTTCGTGATAATCACCGCTCTAGCCGTTGTTTTAGGCTTCTAATCCTCTCCCACCAGCCATTAAGCCCCGCCATAGTGCGGGGCTTTTTGTGTTTCAGGCCCCCATTTGTTAACCCTGAAGCCATGTTTGCACGGCAAACACCCCGACATCCAGCTGGTGTTGCTCCACAAGCTAGCAACATTGTAGTTGAGTGTTGGAGAAGGTCCACCCCCCTCCATGTCTCCAGGGGTATGCCACTTGGCCACTGTGTTTTTAATACTCCCTTATAGTAAATTTTTTTTTTTTAAGAAGTCAGACTGAAAAGCATACCCCTGGAGCCACCCGGCGGGACACATACCCGCACCAACAATCAATTACAACATTGCCATCATGTTGCCCCTTATCATCCAGTTGTTGCCCCACACCCCCTACCAGCCACTCCACCCACCCACCCACCAGGAGTCCACCCAACCATGCCAATCACCCAGCAACGTCTCCTCGTCACCATAACAGCCGGGGAGCACTTCCAAGACACCATCCAAACCCTCCGGGCCTCATTCAACCTCAAATGCCGCCTCATCGCCTCCGGCCAGCTCACCATGGCCCAGGCTTTCAATGAACTCACCGACGAGTTCAACACAACCGTCCCAGCCGACTCGGTGGCCACCGGCATCCTAATGGCTGAGCGAGTCCGCTTCAACCTAACCCACAAGCGAAACGCCATCGAAAAGCGCCGAATTTATAACAAACGCCACCCCACCTCCACCAGCCACGAGCCACCAGAGCCCCACCCCCAGCAGCCACCAACCGATCAAATACTAGCCCATCGCCTCCCAGCCTTCCCAGCCAATTCACCCACCAACCGAGCTGCCTCTCTCGCAGCCCGCATCGACGCAGACGATGAGGCTTTCCAGGGCCTTGCCGACTTGGCCGACTACCACCAGCCAATTACCACCCACCCTACCAGCCACCCTACCAGCCAGCAGTCCCCACACCCACACCAGCCCCTACCAACAGCCGCCGAACTAGACCCAGCCACCGACCCAACCCAACATGATCCGGCCTACTTGGCCTGGAAAGCCTCACGCAAGGAGCCCATCTAATGTCCACTCACCCCAGCCACCAGCCAACAGTTCCGGCCCTTCTCCAAGCGGTCATCGACACTCTTTCCACTCTCCGGATGCAGATGTCCACCCTCCAAACCGCCATCCTCCAGCCACCAGCCCCCGCAGTCCCACCATCCCCAGACAACACCATCCTAATCCCCGGCCCCCGACCGGGTGATCCCACTCTAATCACCGACACCAGCCAAAACACCTGGACCCTGGCCCCACACGGCCCCCAGTCCACCCCGACTCTATTCATCAACGGATATCCAGACCCCATCGCCTCACCAGTCACCCAGGCCATCTGGCTCTCCCGCCAGCTATTCTTCCAAAAGGTCACTGGCCAATGGTTCTTCTGGACCACCAGCCACTGGACACCAGTCATCGACCCACGGCCAGATGCCGCTCGTGACTGGGGATTGCCCGCGTTGCGGGCAATAGACTGGAACCCCAGCCAACTCCCCGAGCGGCTTCGCCCCCAACTCAACCACGACCTCCTAGCCGACATATTCACCGACAACAGCCACCGGGCCGATACTTTCGAGACCGGGCCGATCCCCATCACCACCCGGCCCTGGGGACCACGGCCCGCCCTCTACCAGCGTTCCGACAACACCTTCATCCTTCCCATCTGGGGACCCACTTCGCCCGTCACCTACCAGTTCCCCGGGCTTCGTCCGACCTTCATTCGCCTCTGGGACGGGCTTCGCCCCCTAACCGCCAGCCCAAGCCCATCCACCTCCCAGCCACTTCGCGTGGCCACTGGCACCGACACCATAGCGGTGCCATTCACCCGTCAGTCATTCTTTATCATCGAACTCTCTCTGGGCTGAGCCGCAAGCGGTCCCAGTAAGATCACAAGCCACGAGTGGCTGGGCAAGCCATGCTCTCGGTGCATATCGGCCATGCAATAAAAACCGTTGATAAATCCGCGTCAACGGTCTAAACTGCAAGCTGGCCCCCACTCCGGCCACCAGTCCACCAGAAGGAAACTCCCCCCACTATGGCCAGAATTACTTTAACACCCTGCAAACAGCACACACTTCCATCAGGAGAGGAAATCTGCCTCTACACAACAGACTACCCGATTTACAAACCCTACATCGTGATGTGTGTTGCCCCAGACGGCGCTTCAATTCGCTGGAGCAAAGACTTCGACACCCTTACCGAGGCCACAACCGAATACTCCCGTTGGGCGGGCTAGGGCGCAAGCACCACCACCACCACCAGCCAATCTTAGGAGCATCCCACCATGTCCACACCAGAACTCAACGCCCTTCCCAAATCCCTCTCCACAGCCCCACTCCGTGATCTCGCTCTCGTCAACTATCTCAACAACACTCTCACCGATTATGAGTTCGAGATGTTGCTTCGCAAGCGTATCACCAGTCTCTTCGCCGCCGCACACAAAAGCGCCCCCAATCTCTCCACCAGCCACAACGGCTGCCACTTCATCATGTCCTGGGGCGATGAGGGCACGTGGCAGGTCGAACTCGGCGAGACCTACTCCAAGAACGGCGAAATGAAAGGCCAGGTTCTTTCCCAATGCGTTCGCGACGCCCTTGCAGTCTACCAGATGAAGCACGCCAACAAGCTTTCTCTGTTGCTCCCGGCCCCGGCTTCGCCAGACCTCGAGGTTTCACCAGACCCCGACATCTTTGCCGACTCTGACAAAATCTCTTTCTGAGGCGTTGTTTTCGTGGAATGGGGGCGAGCCCCCCCATTCTATGAGCACATCGCTCTACCAGCCACCAACCAAGGAGTCCACCCACATGATCCCCCGCCACCGACTATTCATCGAAATCCCCCGCGAATGTCGCCAGATGATCTATGGTGCCAACCAGCTCTCCAAGTGCATCGACAACCTCGCAGATTATCCCGACAACGCCATCCTCAACACCATCCGCTGCGAACTCACAGTCAAATGGGCGGTGCTTGTAGCCACCATCTCAGTGGCCACCAAAATCCCCCAATCCACACTTGACGGCTACATCATCGAGCCGATGTGGCCCCTCCCGCCAAGAGCGGCCACCCCACCAGCCACTAGCTTGGGCGAAGCCCCATGAGGCCGGGACTGAAGCCCGGCGTGGCGACTCTCAGCAAGCTGCGGAGACGCTACTACGCCATCTGGTTTCGTGAGTGGCCCCACGACAATCAAGAACTTGCCAACCTCTGGCTCGAGTCCCGCACCGACCACCAGTCATGGGGCCAAACCCCAACCGCTGAGGTCTGGGAAACCGCCCTCATGCTGATGCGGGAATGTCACGAGTTCGACAACCGGCCCGAGGACCCCCAGACATGACCCTCGCACATCCCACCATCACCTCATCCGAACTGGCCAAACTTTGCCTCGAGTCCGGCGGCACGGCCGCCCCCGCCAGTGTCATCGACCTCTTCGCAGGTTCCAAACAGGCCCCCTACCGCCTGATCTGGCTTCGTGGGGCCGACGGCAACCAGCGGCTCTACCGGCTTATCCCCGACCCGGAGGCACCAAAATGAGCCACAAATACCCCAAACACCTCTGGACCATCGAGTGGACCATGCCTGATCCACTCCCGGCTTTCTTCCACCACTACACCACCGAGGACGAAGCCCGACTGATCTTCCAGTCTGCCATATCAAACATGAACCGAGCCGATGGCGCGATCCTCTTGCTTCGCCTCTATCACCGGCACGCCATCCAAGCCACGGCTTCTTTTGGCAGCCACCAGTCACCAGCCACCAAACGAACCTATCCACCAGCGCCACCTCGCCCATCCAACCTCTACTTCAACTCAGTAGAGGTAATGGCTGCCAAACGTCAGCCACTCCCCAAGGTCTTTCGTGACGACGAGATGCCCTTCTAGGAGCCTCCACCATGCAAACCACCCTCGAAACACTAGTCCTCTGCATCGGCATAGTCGCTTGTTATCTCCTCGCAATCCTCGTCTGGGCATTGTGAGCAGGCGGCGAAGCCGCACTAACCAGGAGCCACCAGCCATGTCCACCACCCAACAGCCCTTCCTCTCCATCCCAATCCCAGCCTATCGGCCTTGCCCACACTGCGAAGACGGCACAGTCTATCGCAGCCAATACGGGGGCAACGATCCAGATGTGTGGCCCGAGCCCTGCCCCGACTGCCACGGCGAGGGCGAAATTCCCCGGCCCCGCTGCGACGCCTGGGGTTGCACCGCAGAGGCCACCGAAACCCTAGATTTCGGAGACGCTCATGGACTCAGTTGTGAAGACTACTGCGCCACCCACGCTGCCGAAATCCAAGCCGAGGAGGCGGCATATCGTGCAACAGCCGATCTGCCCTAACTGCGGACGCCCCATCGACAAGCCGAGGTCGAACAAACTCTACTGTTCATCCAAATGCCGCAATGAAGCCTGGATAGCCACCAACCGGAAGCCCATTCATGTCCATAGTCCACAGAGTCCACACCATAGTCCACATCTACCGTCAGACCAAGAAACTAGCTAAACTAATCCACCACCTCTTTGCCAAAGGCCACTAACCATGAGAACCCTCCCCGGCGTTGACTCCTATATCCAAGTCTCTGCCTCGTCCATCTCCATGGTAGGCTACGATGCCACCCGGCTCTACGCCGTCATGAGCCTCCGCTCCGCCATCGGCCTCTGGCTCGAAGCAGGAGTCAAACTCAACCGCCACTGCACCCCCACCGCGATGCGGACCATGGCTCAAACCATCACCCACCAGCCATACGGCCGCAACCAACTCCACCTAGCCTACAACGACCTCACCACCTGGATCAACGCGATGCAAGCGGCTCTTCCAGTCCTCGACTCCAATCTCCAACCCTTTGAACCCGAGCCAGAGGCTTAAACCATGCCAGTCGTTAGCAGCAAAGAAGCCGCCGACTACACCCCCAACGGCACGCCCCAAGAGCACTGTGCCATCTGCCTCTACTGGACCATCGGCCCCACATCCACCTCCATGGGCCTCTGCCACATCGTCGCAGGCGACATCAAGCCCGAGGGCTGGTGCCGGTATTTCCACCACTGCGAGGAGGCAGCCTAACAGCCACCAGCCTTGATCGAAGGGCCGAGCGGGCTTCGCCACCCGCTTTGGCCTTTCGACCAGCGCTTGTGCTGGAACCCCACTAGGAGTCCACCATGCCGACCGAGACCCAAACCACTGCTCTCAACCTCGCCATCACCGCACTCAATGATGCCCAGCGCATCATCGAAGACATCAAGGGCGACTCCGAGACCGAACTCGAGTCCCTCGAAGAGGTCGAAGACGACGAGCAGGATAAGGATGAAATTTCCCAAGTCTCCGACTTCATCGACGTCCTCGGCAACGCCTCCGAGGCCATCGGCGAGGCCATCAGCGCAACAGAAGACTGCAAATAACAAGGATCATCCCAGTCATGAGAACTCTCACCACTCCCATCGTCGGAGCCCATTTCCGGCCCCCAGCCAAACAGCTCCTCGAGGTCCTGCCCATTGGCACGCCCATGCTGCTGCGGGCCGAGCCCGATAACCCCTATGACGAGAACGCCATCCAGGTCCTGGTATCTCTCAGCAAGACCTATCCCATCAGCCAGTGGGCCGTCCTGGCCGCAGCTCTCGAGGGCACGGGCTACACCCCCCAAGACCTCATCGACCGTGAGGCCAACGAGGGGCCGCTTCACATCGGCTACATCCCGCGCACGGGAGCCAAAACCGCCCAGGGCGGCCCGGGCAACATCGAGGTGGCTCAGTTTTTGACTGAGTTCCCTTACGAAGCTAGCTTCGGCTTTGCCGCCGAGGGCTATCCAACTGTCAAGCTGACAGTAGCAGAACCGGCCTAATAACCTGGAGGGGGCGGGCTAACGCTCCGGCTAATGCCCCTCCCTCCCTTTGGAGTCCACCCAATGTCTCGTTCAGCCAAAATAATCCCCATCAGGAAGAAAACCAAAGCTTTCAGCCAAAATCCGAATGACTTAAAGATCGCTCGGATCATCCTCTCGGCCATCAAGGCCGACTATCGTGACACCAGCTTCTTCACCCGAGAGGATCTCCTCCAGCTCCGGGTTCTCCAGTCTGTGGCCACGATCACTCGCTACCGGATGGTCTGCGAAGCCATCCAGACCCTCCAGCTTGCTCACGAGATCGAGCGCCTTTCTCGCACCGAGTTCTGTCTATTTCACCGGGCTCTTCGAGCCCGCAAAGTCGCAGGCTCCAACCTTCTAGCCACCTACGCCCCGACGGTCAAGCGCCTGATCCTTCGTTGGGACAACGAGCAGGCCGTTGGTAGCGGAAAGCCCTTCGACCTAGTGGACCTCCTCGGCAGCTGGACCACGGACCCACATCTGTCCACCAATGCCAAACGAGTGGCCATTCGTGAGAGCCTCCGACGCTTCCTGCGGGAGAAGTTCATCCGGCGGACTGCCAACTTCATGACCTACGAAGTGGAGACCTGACAGCCATGGCCACCCAGGTTCCAGTAGACCTCGTAGTCTGCATGACTGCTATCATCGCCGAGCCGGGGGACCATCTGATGGTCCTCAACGGCATCTGCATCGGCGTCCACACCGGCACGATCCACCAGCCACCAGCTAAGGCTAAAGCCCCTCGAGCCGCCAAGCCAATGGCTCCACGCACCAAACGCAAAAACAAGCACAAAGGCCGCCGCAAGCAACCCCCAATCGAGCGGGCAGATACATTCACTATGGCAACTCGAATGTCCAAGTTCCTCGCCTTAGTCTCCGAGAGACCCCGCACCACCCCCGAAATGCAGAAAGCTCTGGGTCTCAGGTCTCGAGGCCAAGTCCAATCTATCGTCCAACATCTCGACCATCAAGGCAAACTAGCTCCGGCAGAAAACAAAGGCCCGGGTTATTATCGCGTCTATAAACTTGCAACCGCAAGCGGCCAAACCGTAGAGGACCACAACTGATGTCTTTCCCTCCCACTCCCGAACAGGAGGCCATTCTCGACGCCATATCGGCGTCGAGTGGCTCGACGATGGTCGAAGCTGGAGCTGGCTGCGCCAAAACCACCACCCTCGAAATGGCTGCCAGCCATGTCAAGATCCCCGCTTTGGCCCTCGCGTTCAACAAACGCATCGCAACCGAGATGTCTAAACGACTCCCCGGTAACTTCGCCTGCAAGACCATGAACGCCCTAGGCCACTCGGCCTGGGCTCGTGCTTCCGGCATGGCCCTCAAACTGGACGACCGCAAGAGTGGTAAGCTAATCACCCAGGTCTCCAAGAACCGCAAGATGGACCTCTCTACCGACCAATGGGACGCCGCGAGGGCACTATTTCGCGAAGCCCAAATCCAGGGCCTCGTGCCACGCGAGGAAGACCGCCTGAACACCACCCTCGTCCCTGACACTCGCGAGGGCTGGGCCGAGCTTCTTACCTCAGCATCTAGTGACATCACCCAGGATGACTTCGACTTTCTCTGGGAAATCAGCCGAGAGGCCCTGATTGAGAACATCCGCCTCGCTCGGCAAGGCACTATCTCGTTCGACGATCAGATCTACTGCTCCACCATGCTGGGCGGCCAATTCGGCCGCTTCCCAGTGATCTTTCTGGACGAGGACCAGGACCTCAACCCCCTCCAGATCCGGATGGTCTCTCAGTCCATGCGGCCCGATACCCGCCTCATGGCCGTGGGGGACCAGCACCAGTCCATCTATGCCTTCCGAGGAGCCGTTGGCGAAGCCGCTAAGCAAATCCGTCTACTCCGCCCCGAGTCCTCGTGGACCGAGCTGCCACTCATGACCTCTTTCCGAGTGCCCCAGATCGTGGCCGCTCGCCAGCGCGCTCACGTGCCTCTATTCCAGGCCCATGGGACCAACCCTCCCGGGGCCATCTTCGACTGGCGAGGCGCTAATGGCCTTCAGGATTGGGGCTGGGAAAGCGTCATAGCAGCTCTGCCCGATCCCTCAGTCCAAGTGGCCGTGCTGTGTCGCAACAACGCCCCCATTCTGGACCTGGCCTTTAAGCTAATTCGCCAGGGGGTGTCTTGCTATGTCCTGGGCCGGGATCTCGGTAAGGGCCTTTTGACTCTTATCAAGAAGCTATCCGGCGACGAGGGCCTACCCACCCTGGCCCTACTCGAACGCCTCGAGAAGTGGCACGAAGCGGAGTTCACCAAGGCCAAGGCCAACGACAAGCCCGACCTCGCCTCGAGGATCACCGACCGAGTGGACTGCATCATAGCCGTGGCTGAGGGCACTCAAGCCCCCGACGTCGGCTCGTTGCGTCGCCAGATCGAGCGGCTCTTTGCCAAGGACTCCGGCCGAGTGGTCCTCTCGACCATCCACAAGGCCAAAGGTCTCGAGTGGTCCGCCGTGCTCCACCTCGACCCCGGCCGGATACCCTCCAAGTGGGCCAAGTTCGGCGGCCCGCGAGCCATGGAGCAAGAAGCCAACCTACTCTACGTCTGCGAGACCCGGACCAAGCACACGCTCATACTTGCCAACCTGAAGGATTTCCATTAGGGCCGGAGGCCCAACCATGATAGACGCCTATCAAGTCCACCGTCTGCTGTCTCAAATCCCCTCCTCAAAGGCCACTCCAATGTCCAAACCAAAGTCCACATTCTATACCATCATGGTCCAGCGCCGGGAGACCTCCGGCAACGGTCGCTGGCGCGAACTCGCCTCCTGGGTCGTCTCTAGCACCGAGACCGACCAATACGGGCCGCTCAACTGCGGTCTGAGAGAGAACTACCGCATAACCGTTACTGAAGCCGAGGGGCCGAAAGGCCCCGCTACCGGCTACCAGCCCGGATCAGCAGCCCGCGAGCCTTCTGACCCCCAGCTAGCCGCTGCCTTTGACTCAGGTCTTCAAATAGGAGAGCACCGTGATTGACAACCGCATCCCCATCCTGCTAGACCGCATAGCCACTCGCGACCTCAAGCTGGCCAACCTCTTCCAGTTCCAGCCCTATGGCAGCACCGAGTGGCTCTGGCAAGCCAACCTCACCGACGGCATCAAGGTCTGGGAGTTTGGCCGGGGTGGGAGCGCCGCAGCAGCCCTTGAAGCGGCGATCGCCGCTGTGGCCAAACCGTCGATCCCTCGACGCGCAACAGCCAAGATCGTGCCTTTCCAGTCCAGGGGGGCTTTGCCTCTCTCACCTCACCCGGTTATCATCCTCGACGATGAAGAACTGATGTTATGATTGGCAGCGGAAAGTTGTTAGCCCTGAAGACACGTTTGCCGTGCAAACACGCGACCATGGCCCCAGCTTGTTGACCCTGGGGCCACGATGCCATACCATAGCCCTATACCCCACCAGGAGCCACCTATGTCCACTACCGATGCACCAGAGACGCTAAGTCTCCACATCAACCGCTATGACTTCACCATCCCCAGCCGTTACTTGCCCGGCCATATCCTGACTGAGGGTGAAGCCAAGGCCCTCAACCAGTTAATGATGGAGAACATCCGCAACAACGTAGCCCCGTGGGTCAAGGCTGCTGAGGCCGATGCTCCCGGTGGTGCCCTCACTCTCGACCGTCATGTGGCTCTCCAGCTACGGATCTACGACTACGCTTGCAATTACCAGTTCCTCGTTCGCAGCCGCGCCCGGCCCATCTCTGCCATCGAGGCCGCAATAAACGAACTGGCTTCCGCAGAGGCCGAAGCATGGGGCACCCGTCGAAGCCTCGGTCCGGAAGACCCAGCCGTTCAGACCCATTATCACCAACTCCTGACTTCGCCGGAGATCCGCAATCGCGCCCGGCTGGTAGTGGCCGAACGAACCCGAGTCACCAATTCCACTCTAGCCGAGATCTTCAGCACGTTGGAGTGTTAAGTGGGCGAAGCCCACAAAGGAGTTGCGAAGCATGGCCGTCGGTAAAGAAGTCCTACTCACGATCCTCCAGGCCGCCCTTGACGAGCCGATCGGGCTTATACTCCAGACCTCAGACACGGCTCGTGCTCGGGCCGCGTTCTACAAAGCCCGTGCTGACAGCGGCGATCCCGCTCTAGCCGCGCTCCAAATCCGCATAAGCCCTTTCCCTGATGGTGATCTGGTGATCTGCCACCCCGCCCCAACAGCCAAGAGGCCACCTAGTCCAGAACTGGGAGATTTATTCGAATGAGCAAGCGAACGGACTTCCCAGCATCCACCCGGCATCTTCTAATCTATGATGAGGATTGGGAGTATCTTGAGAGTCGATTTGGCCCTCGGGGCATCAAGCCCGTCGGGGTCTCGACTGTCATTCGGGCCATCCTCCACCAGAAGGTTATGGCGCTTCGTGCCAAGGAGATTGAGACCCAAGACGCCAACCGTCGGGCTTTGCCCGCACCCGTGCGAGTTTCTGGAGCCCATGCTCAGGCTTATACTCTTACAGAGGACTAATCCCCGATGTCCACACTCTTACCCACATCCTCAGCCCTTTCCGAGGCTTCACCGGACTCCCTCTCCGAGCTTTTCTCTCGGCATCCATCTCAACTGTCCCTCGAAGACGAGGACAAGATCGTGATGATCTTGCGGGAGCAGCGAGCCCGCTTCGCGGCAGCCCAGGCCTCGGGGGCCAAGACTCCCAAAGCTATTAAAGCCGCCCTGCCGCAGCCCATACTGGGTGATGATGAGCTGATGCTCTAGGAGCTTCCACCATGTCCACAAATTCGAGCTTCTCCACCCAGCTCTCAACTCTCCAGACCACCGTTGACTCGACCTCCCTGGGGGAGTTCAAGACCTGTCCCCGCAAATACTACTACCGACTCATCCAGGGTTGGACACCGCGCACCGAGTCAGTCCATCTGACCTTCGGCATCTACCTGCATGAAGCCCTGGAGCATTACGACCGCGCCCGTGCCAGTGGCTCAGACCACGAGGCCGCCCTTCGCAGCACACTCAAGGCGATGCTTGAAGCCACCTGGAAAGGCGATCGTCCGTGGTGGTCAGGCCACAATCTCAAAAATCGCCTGACACTGGTCCGCAGCGTCATCTGGTATCTCGATCATTTTGGTCAGGATGATCCACTCCAGACGGTCATCCTCGGCAATGGCCAGCCAGCAGTTGAGCTAACCTTCCAATTCGACTCAGGTTTCACCAGCCCCATCACTGGCGAGCAGGTGTTTTTCTGCGGCCATCTGGACAAGATCGCCCTCTTGAATGGCGAAGCCTTCATAGTTGATCGCAAGACTACCGGCTTCACTCTTTCCAGTTCATATTTTGCTCAGTATAGTCCCGACAACCAGTTCAGTATGTATACACTGGCTGGTAATGTCGCCTATGAGACTCCCGTTCGGGGCATCATCTGTGATGGCATCCAGATCGCCGTCAACTTCACTCGCTTCGAGCGCCAGATCATCTCCCGCAGTTACGAGCAGATCAACGAATGGCTGTTCGACACCTACTACTGGCTGGGGCTGATGGGCCAATCCGCTGACGCCAACCACTGGCCAATGAACGACAAGGCTTGTAACAACTATGGCGGCTGTCCCTACCGGCCAGTTTGCAGCCGCCCACCATCAGCCCGCCAGCGTTGGCTAGAGACCGACTATGTTAAAAACATCTGGGACCCAGCCAAAGTGCGCGGCCCTGACGCGGAGGTAGCAGCATGAGCCGTTCTGACCTGATTGATCTCTTCGGCGAAATCCGAGGCGAGACTGATATGGCGTATCGTTTCTATGACGGTATCCACACTGTTTGGCTTCCCAAATCGCAATGCGAGTGGGATGAGGACAGATGCGAGATGACCATGCCCGAGTGGCTGGCCAAAGAGAAGGACCTCATCTGAATGGCAGCCAAGTTCATCCGCCTGTCTTATTCCACTGGTGAAGAAGTCTTTGTCCGACCAGAGGTCGTCATGGCCTTCGGAGTCGGCCCTGGGTTCCCCAAATCCGCCTGGATTTCACTCTGGGGCTCAGATCTCCAACACTGGGTTAAAGAAACCTGCACTGAAATAGCCACCCTCCTGAATGAAAGTCCACGCTAGTGCCCGCTCTCTCAAATCACCAGTCATCTTCCACCACCAAAATGCTCCTAATCGGCGACTCGGGGGCCGGGAAAACCGGCTCGCTGGCCTCATTGGCCGCAGCGGGCTATAATCTCCGCATCGCCGACCTCGACAACGGTCTGGATGTCTTGAGCAATATGCTCTCTGACGCCAAGAGCCCTTATAAAGACGCGCTCCAGCGAGTCAGCTATCAGACCCTCACCGATCCGATGAGAAACATCGGAGGTAAGCTGATGCCTCGGGCTGCTACGGTCTGGAACCGCTTGGTCAAGCTGCTGGATAATTGGAAAACCGAAACCGAGGATTTCGGCCCCCTTTCCACCTGGACCTCCCAGGACGTTCTGGTCATCGACTCGTTGACACTGGCCTCGGCAGCAGCTATGAACTTTGTCTGTTCCATGAACGCTCGGTTGGGCCAACAGCCCCACCAGTCGGACTGGTATGCAGCCCAGAATTTAGTTGAAAGTCTGTTGCAAATGCTCTATGATGAGAGCATCAAGTGCAATGTCATCATTTCCTCGCACATCGTCTACATCGGCGAAGACAACGGCCCGCAGCATGGCTATCCGGCCTCACTCGGCAAGGCCCTATCCCCTCGCATCGGCCGGTATTTCAACTCGGTCCTGCAAGTCCGCACCACCGGCTCAGGGACGGCCATCAAGCGCAAGATCCTGACCAACTCGACCACCATGGTTGAGCTAAAAAATACCGCTCCACTCAAGGTCAAGCCCGAGTATGACATCGGAACCGGCCTCGCGGACTATTTCGCTGATGTGAGAGCCAAGGCATAGCAGCAGACCTCTTCCCCAGGAGTCCATCCCCAATGGAAGAATGTGGCCCCGAGTTCTGTCTGTTGCTTTCGGGGCAACCTCGAGAGGCGAAGTCGCCTCTCAAAACCGGGCCTACAGGCCCTAGCATGAAGGCATGAAAATGGTTGACTTTTCACGGCTGCTGAAGAAACCCGCTGGAGAAGCCCGGCGGCCACCCCCACTCCCAGCAGCGGACTACTACGGGGTTATCAAAGGCTACGAGGTCGGAGATAACAACCGGAACAAGACCCCGTATGTGCGGCTGCAGGTCGCACTCACTCAGTGGCCGGACAACTTGGCCGACGAGTGGACTGTCACGGACCCCGATGGTAACGCCCATCAGGTCACCAAGGCTGACGTCGATCTGTCCAAGCGTCAGATGCGGAAGGACTTCTACCTCACCGACGACGCTCTGTGGCGTCTCGATGAGTTCATCCGTTCGTGCCCAGTGGAAACCCAGGGCCGGGATTACGAGGAGATCATCCCGGAACTGGTGGGCCAGCCCATCACGGTTGAGGTTCAGCAATACCTCAACCAGTCCACAAGTGAAGTCGGCAACCAAGTGGGTAAGGTTGTCGGTCAGCGTTAACTAAGAAACGGGAGGGGCGAGAACCCCTCCCACTTCTTGCCTGGAGAGAGGGAAATTCGACTATGCCGATGACAGACAGCTACACGCGACTGCCCCTAGCAGCCATCTTCATTCCGCGCTCGGAACGTCAGCGCCGACAGATCAGCACCAAGGGCCTGATCGAGTCGATTAAGATCCGAGGCGTCATCCAGCCCATTATTGTCAAACACATTGTCGGCCCTGATGGCCTTCACGAACTGGTGGCTGGTGAACGGCGTCTCACAGCCAGTCTCGAACTCGGCCTCGCTGACATCCCTGTTCGCTTTGCTGAGGACCTCGATCCGATTGAGTCGTCGATCATCGAGCTGGAAGAGAACATCAAACGGGCAGACCTGCCATGGCAAGATCTCGTCCGTGCAACCGCTGCCATTCATTCCCTCTACAGACAACAGACCCCCACCTGGACCCAGGAAGAAACCACTGAGGCCCTGGGCCTAACCAAAGGCACCGTTTCGCTCCACATCCGAGTTGCCCTTGAGATGGGCAAGGACGAGAAGCTGGCACAGGCAGCCACGGCCCGAGAAGCCTATAATCAGATCGCTCGACGGGACTCGAGGTTCCAAGCTGAGGCCATGGAAGCCATCTTCTCGGTCCCCGGGGCTCCTGAGCCCGCAATGGCTGAGCCCGAGCACGAGTTTGTCGGCCAAGAGTCAACAAACACCAGCGATGGACCTGTAATCGGCATTAGCAGTCGTCCAGCCACCATCATCAACCCGGCTTCCAGCATTCTTCAAGAGTCCTTCATCCACTGGGCTCCTAAATACACTGGTAAGCCATTCAACTTCATCCACTGTGATTTCCCCTATGGCATCAATGTCTTTGACGGTCCCCAGGCTGGAGCGTCCCGCCATACATCGTATATTGACAGCCCGGATATCCACTTCCGTTTGCTGGAAACCCTTCTGACCAACCTCGACCGGATTGCCTCCATGAGCTGTCATATCATGTATTGGTATTCCAACCAGCACTACGATATGATCCGCGACGCGGTGAGGGACCTCGCTCCCAGCCTGTCGATCCACGTCCATCCATTGATCTGGCTCAAATCCGACGGAGCGGGCATTGCCTCGGACCCTCGGCGCTTCCCCCGGCATGTCTATGAAACCTGCCTACTGATGTCCCGAGGCGCACGCCAGATCGTCCGGATCGTGGCCGATGCCTACGCTGCCCCAACCGACCGCACTCATCACGTCCACACTAAGCCCGATCCGATGCTCAGGCATTTTATGACCATGCTGGTAGATGAAAACACCACCATGCTCGATCCGACCTGTGGCGGCGGCTCGTCGTTGCGGGCAGCAGAAAGCCTCGGGGCCAGTTACGTGCTGGGCATGGACATCGACGAGACCACAGTCGGACAGGCTCGTCAGGCCCTTCGACACAGTCGCGTTCTGCGGGCGGGGGCTCGTCAGGCGACCCTCGTCGAATGATCGGCGACCCCTGCGTCCGCTGCGGCAAGGCCATTCCTCCAGGCAAGAACATTGCGAGCAAGCGCTATTGCTCTCAAGAATGTCAACAGCTCTATAACACCGAGAAGAGCCGACGGCAGCGGGATGAGGCCATGCGGCTGCAACGCTATATGGAGCAATATCTGCCGAAAGCCCTAAAGCAAATCCGCACAGCCATGGCTGAAGCCAAGGGGGAAAAAGAATGACCAAAGAGGAACTGGCTGAACGAAACAAGCTAATTGCTCTGCAATATCGCGTCGGTGCCCGGGTAGCCGATATGGCCCGACAGTATAAGATCTCCACAGCACGGATATACCAGATCCTTGCCTTGGAGGGCAATCCACGGCCACCTCCAGCCACCACCCTGGCTAAACTCCGAGTCAAACAGCGTCTTGTTCGCCCCAACTGGTCTTATCCTGATGAAACCACCCTGCGGCTAGTCCACGAAATCAAACAGGAGATGACCTTGCGGCCCTGTCCAGCGTTCAAAGGAGGCTAATCAGCCATGTCCCAACGCAAACCCCACATCCATCCAGGGCTTTGGCCCATGTTACTGACATCAACTCCAGAGCAACAAGTCGATCCCGAGCCTCTGCTAGACATTTGCCCGAAGTGCGGAGCCCACACCGAGAATGGTTTCGGCTTTGCTGGTGGTGGCTATGGCAGCTACGTCCACTGTCCTGCTAAAGGCTGCGGCTACTTCGCGAAACATTACATGAAAGATGATGAAGCCGGAACGAGCCAGCGGCCTCTCCTCATCGAAGTTCTGCTGGATGGCGAAGTCATTGCCACGGGGACGTGCCCGCCGGAAATACGCGACCTGTCCGCGTCGATCGGGATGCCTTTAGTGCCAGCGATGCTCCGGAAGATCGCCGATAAATGGGAGGCATCTGAGCGATGATCGTGAAGATACAGCGGCCTCTCTATACGCCACCGGGCGAGCGGCCCATGTGGATGATCTACAACCGCACCCGGAAATATTCCAAGATCATCGCGACCGAGAACATCCCGCCGGAAACGCTGGCCGAGATCGGCGACGACCTCAAGGCGTATTTCGATGTCGTGATGACTGGAAAGACGACTCTCGGTTTCCGCCACCGCGTGCCCGATCAGGACTGGTAATATGACCAACTTCAAACCCACCATCTGCATCGACTTCGACGGCTGTATCCATTCCTACGAACGAGGCTGGCAGGGCGGTGCCATCTACGGCACGGTCGTTCCGGGGTTCTTTGAATGGGCTGCTGAGGCCCAAAAGCAGTTCCAGCTGGTGATCTACAGCAGCCGTTCCAGCACAGACGCCGGGCGCTTTGCCATGGGCTCCTGGCTCGCCGAACAGCTTCGCCAATGGCCTGGAAAGCCCATCGAGTTCGCTATGGCAGCCGAGAAGCCTCCCGCTTGGCTAACCATCGACGATCGGGCTTTTTGCTTCCAAGGAGACTGGAAAACTCCTGAACTACAGCCCGATGCCATCAAAACCTTCAAACCCTGGATGACCAAGCCATGACCCGCTCAGTTTGTCTCCTCAGTCTGATCCTTCTTTCCTCCTGCGTCAGCCAGTCGAACCTCGACCATCGACTGGATACGGCGGAACAGATCCGCATCCAGCGGGATATCCTGGAGGTCCAACGTGAGCAGCTGCTGCTGCAAGAAATCCGGAGACGCTAATGTCCGACCCAGCTCAAAACGCTTACGCAACGAAACCCAATAGGGAATAAAAATGGCGCTCCCTGTCCACACCGCTCTGCCCCCGTTCGGGGGCTGGGCGGGGCCACGAAAACCCAAATTGCTAATCATCGGCGAAGCCTGGGGAGAGCATGAGGCCCAAGTCCGCCAGCCGTTTGTCGGCACCTCTGGCCTTGAACTCTGGCGAATGCTCGGCGAAGCCTTTCCCGAGGTCGAGCCCAGATTACATGCCGACATTGCCAGCTTTGCTCTCAAATATGGCAACGCCTGGGTGCGCCGTCGGCACGACTGGCTCGAGGCTGCCGGAATTGCCTACACTAATGTCCTCAACCTCCGTCCACCCGGCAACAAGCTGGAGAACCTCTGTGGAACCAAAAAAGAAGTCGGAAACCAATATCCACTATCTGCCATTGCCCGTGCACAATACCTGCGACCCGAGTATCTGCCCGAACTTGACCGGCTGTTATCTGAGGTCAAAGATGCGTCTCCTAATCTGGTTGTGGCCGCGGGAAACACAGCCTGCTGGGCGCTGTTACGTGCTACAAATATTGGAGCAATCAGAGGCTCTGTCACCTACTCCGTCACCAGTCCACAAGTCAAAGTCCTCCCGACTTATCACCCGGCTGGGGTCCTTCGTCAGTGGACGTGGCGGCCAATCGTAATAGCTGATCTAATGAAAGCTGCTCGTGAGGTTGAGTTTGCCCATATCGTCCGACCCGAGCGTCAAGTCTTAATCAACCCCTCACTCGAGGAGGTCCAGGAATGGACCCGCCAAACCCTACGCAACCCACCAGCACTGATGGCCTGCGACATCGAGACCGTGTGGGGCCAAATCAGGTGTATTGGTTTCGCGCGATCACGAGCCGAGGCTATAGTTGTGCCCTTTGTGGACACCGCACATACCAGTGGGTCGTATTGGCCGACGGTTGGTGCAGAATTGAGTGCATGGGCTGCGGTTCGATCCCTACTGTCTTCCGCGATCCCGAAGCTGTTCCAGAATGGTATGTATGATATGCAATACCTGCTCAAGCGGGGCTTGCCGTTGGCAGCCATCGAGCAGGACACCATGTTGCTGCACCACTCGCTCTACCCCGAGATGCTCAAGGGCCTCGGGTTCTTAGGCTCCATCTATACCAACGAGCAGTCGTGGAAGCTGATGTCCAGACCAAAGGCCGACACGGAGAAACGAGATGAATAATCAACTCCGCTGTTCTTTTTGCCTCTCATTAATCACTGAAATGTGCGGGCTAGCACCTGGCCAACTTTGTCCGTTATGGCGGCAACTTACCCCGTGTGGACCAAAACTGAAGAAGCGGAAGGACGAATTTGGAGGTCTTGGAGATGAGTGAAGAAGAACTCGAACGCCGGTATCATTTCTACTCCATCCAGCTCTTCGCCGAAGCGATGACCTATATGTCCAAGGTGGTCATCGACCCGCAGTCCATGCCCGCTCGTGGCGAGGTCATCAACACTCTCCGGACCCTTATCTCGGCTCTTCAGCGCCACCCCCACGAGGTTATCACCGCTCGAGAAGAGGCCCTGGCGCGTCGGGCCAAAGAGCTGCTGACTGTCGCAGACGAGTCCGTGAACGGCTCCGATACTACCGAGGGTCGAGCCAAGCTATACACACTGGTTGAGGAACTCAAGAAACTATGACCCTGGTCAATACCCAATCGCTGACACCTGAAGTCGTCCAGGCGACACCCTTCACTGACACGCTCCAGATCTACAACGGCCTGGACTGTTGTGTGACGCTCGAGGTCTATGAGGAGCTGGTAAGGACGCACAACGAAGTCCCAGCGATCTATAACTTCGAGCGTGCCTTGCAAGCCCCTTACATGGAGATCATGCAGAGGGGTTTCCGCATTGACCGGCTAGCGCGCGAGGAGGCCAGTCGCACTACCCAGGCTCGCATTGCCGCTCTCGACCGAGCCCTGCAGAAGTTTGCTTATGCGGTCTGGGACAAGCCTCTCAATCCGGGCTCATACAAACAGATGCAGGACTTCCTCTACGGGGCCATGCACCTCCCCGAGGTCTGGCTGTCACAGAAAGGGGTCCGCAAGCTGTCAACCAATCGAGAGGCTCTTGAACGTCTGGAGATCTACATCCATGCCCGACCCATTATTGCTTGCATCCTTGCCATTCGGGACCTCGCCAAGCAGCTTCAAGTCTTTGACACTGAAATTGACCCTGACGGCCGATTTCGAACATCCTACAACATTGCTGGAACTGAGACTGGACGACCATCCAGCAGTCAGAATGCATTTGGAACTGGGGGAAACGCTCAAAATATTGCGCCAGCCCTTAGATATGTTTTCGTTGCAGATCCAGGATACAAACTCGTAAACATCGACCTCGAACAGGTGGAGGCTCGGGATGTCGGGTTCTTCTGCGGATGCCTCTTTGACGACTGGAAGTTTCTGGATAGCTGTGAAAGCGGAGACCTACACACCGCTAACGCCCGACTCATCTGGCCTCATCTTCCTTGGACCGGAGACCTCAAAACGGATAAAGCAGTTGCTTCTCTTAACTTTTACCGAGACTTTTCTTATCGTGACATGGCCAAACGAGGCAGTCATCTATCCAATTACTACGGAACACCATTCACAGCTGCTCGGCATCTCAAGGTCCCTCAACCACTTATGGAAGAGTTCCAAGCCCGGTATTGTCGCGGCCGTCCTGCTGACCCCAAGCGAGGGCTACAGGCTATTGAACCTGCATACCCGTCCATCCCCCAGTACTGGCAGTGGATTGCAACGGAGCTTCAAACGGTTCATCAGCTGGTCACGCCTTTCGGGCGTCGGAGACACTTCTTCGGGAGGCCCAACGACGATACCACGCTCCGTGAGGCGATTGCTTTTCTGCCTCAGTCCACCACCGCCGATCGGATGAACCTGGGGCTCTGGCGTGTCTGGCGACACCTGCCCGACTGCCAGCTGCTGGCCCAGACTTACGACTCGATCACATTCCAAGTCCGTGAAAGCCGAGTCGATGATAACGTGGCCCAAGCTCTTGAACTCATCCGAGTGGAACTCGTGGCCCCCAATGGGCGGAGCTATATCGTCCCCGGTGAGGCCGCTGTTGGCTGGAATTGGGGCTATGCTAACAAGGGCAACCCCGATGGACTGGTGAAGTGGGCACCAGGGCGCGACACTCGCCAGCGAACTGCGCCCCTGGAACGGATCATGGGCAACTAGGTTAGGCACTCAACCCCAACCCCTGGGTAGAAAACCGTGAGTGAACCTATTCGCAGGATACGTCCTGTCAACGAGCCTATTTCAGACCTCATCTCAGACTTCATGCACCTAACAGCCAAAGACGATACCCCGGATCTCTATCGCCAATGGTGTGCCATCGCCCTGGTAGCGGGGGCTTTGGAGCGTCGAGTGTGGACCAAGGTGGGCAATCGTGGGGGCCAGCCACGGCTGGCATTTCCCAACCTCTACACCCTACTGATCGGCCCACCCGGAGTCGGCAAATTTATCGTCGAGGACATCCGAGACCTGTGGTCGAGTGTTAACGAACCCAACAGCAACAAACCAGCGTTCAAGGTCGCTCCCTCCAACCTGACCAAAGCGAGCCTCATTGACCGCCTTGCCAAGTCTACTCAGACCCGGTTGCCACCCACAGGCCCACCAGTCGAGTATAATAGCTTGCTCGTGGCCGCAGAGGAACTCGGGATCTTCCTCCCAGCATACGACCTCGAGTTTATTGGTGTCCTCAACGGGGTCTATAACAACCCTACCAGTTATTCTGAGGAACGGCGTCACGGCCCCAGCAGAGAAGTGGTGATACCTTATCCCCAACTGAATATCCTCGGGGGAGTTCAGCCCGGTTGGCTTGCCAGTGTATTTCCGGAGGAAGCCTGGGGAATGGGTCTCACCAGCCGAATGATAATGATCTATTCCTCGGTGGGCCACAAGCAAGACCTGTTCGAGGAAGGCCAGGATCATGCTGTTAGCCGTGCGCGTATTCAAGTTCGCCTCGCGAATATCAGTCAGTTGTTTGGGGAGGTGGAATGGACTAAAGAGGCTCGGGATCGGATCGTATCCTGGCATCTGGCCGATGGACCACCCACTCCCCAACATTCCAAACTGGAGCACTACTGTCGCCGCCGGACCCTCCACGCCATCAAACTGTCAATCACTTCATCCGTCAGTCGGCTGGGGCGTGTGGGGGCCATCGAGCTGATAGATGTCAACCGGGCGATCGAGTGGCTGCTGGAAGCTGAGAAGCACATCCCAGACGCTTTCCGAGCCATGATTGGAAAGAGCGATCATCAGGTGATTGAGGAACTCTATCTCTACCTGCTGGGCCTCTTCCGCGCTGCCAAGGACACGCCCATCCATGAGTCTCGGCTGTTTAGCTTCCTCTCTCAGCGGACGCCAAGTGATAAAGTTCACAAGCTAATGGAGATCGCCGAGCGCTCTAATGTCATCATCCGAATAGCTGGAACGGAGACCTATCGACCTCAGGCACGAAGCGAATTTGGAGTAGAATGAATGGGGGTTTGCTCACCAAACATGGCCCCAGGGCTAACAACCCAAGACTGTCCCGGGTGGCCCGTGGGCGAGGAGGGAGGAAACGACCTCCACCACAGCCAGCCACCCGGCTCGCGTTGCTCCCAGTATGTTACGATTCGCCGCAACTGTTACGCCACGCACAACATACTGGCCGCGAGACCTCTATCTGAACCGCATCCCAGTCAGCGGCAACAGATATGATATCAACACCAGCACCAGGATCAGGGCAAACACCACCTGGACAACCCACACCGGAAAGCCCGCTGGAAAGGGGATCTTCTCGATCACCCACCAGATCAAGCCGAAGATAACTAGCACGACCACCAGTGCAATCAACAGATCAATCATGGAGTCCACCTATGTTAGATAAACAGACTGTCGGCATGTATGTCGCTCTTATTCTCTTAGTAGGGTTCCTGATCTTATCAGTTCTCCTGGAGAACAAACTTAAACCAGGAACTTTAGCCGCAACAGTGACCGTTGGTTTGGCCTTTCTATTGATTAGCTTGGTCGTAGGGCGTATTTAGTTCATTGCTTGCGCCCGCGACACCTCGGGCCAACGGCCCGGGGCGAACCCCTCGAGATACCACCTTGGCAGCCGCTGGCACAGCCATGGACGCTCCAGCTATGCCCAAGCCAGATAGCACATTCCCACTCGTCAGCTGTGGGGCCAAGAGCGATGCCCCATAGCCTAGTGCTCCCGCAGCTGCTGGGCTTTTGGCCATGTGCAGAAAACTTATCAAAGAGAACGGATCTTTCGGAGGAGGTAGAGCTGCGGTGGCCTCTTTAGCCTCTCGTTGAAGCTGATTTACCTTCGAGTCGATCCCAATCTTCTCACGTTCTTTCGCTGTGATCTTTGCAACCTCTGCCTCAGTGGCTTCTCTCACTCGATCAGCGTGGTTCCGTTTTGCCGCAGCCACAGCCTGAGCATGATTGTCCGTTGCAAGAGCCTTTGCCTCAAATGCCTGATCTATAGCTCTTTGCCGTTCGACCCCCGGCAGCAAAGCATCTTTCGCCTCTTGTGAAAATTCTTTCCAGTCTTCTGGATGTTTCTTCAAATGGGCTGCAATCAGTTCATCCATCGCCTTGGGAATTTCCTGCCGAAAGACTGCCAGATCCGTTCCACCAGCTTTCGCATCGTTTATCAGGCTCTGTGCTATGGCCTCTGGCTTCGGATCGAACTGCAAGCTGGGCTTCTTCCCACTCACAAGCCTTGCTATTGGCCCGCCAGCAATATCATAAAGCCTTTCCAGCTCTGCATTGGCTTTTCTAAAAACCGCTACTGGATCGACGGAGAACCTACTAGCATTAGCCGCTAGAGCCTCTTCCATCGACTGAGCCTGGGCACGATAGAGGGCCGCAACCTGTTGCTGGGGAATGTCCTTCAAGATCTGCGGGTCAGCCATGGCATCGCCGAGAGCGCTCTTGAGCGCTCTAGCATCATCCCAGCTCTGTTCCCGGGTAATGATTGGCTCCGGCTGGGGCTCGATCGGCTTCCCTCCCGGTCTCACCTGACCGGGCTTAGGTTGCCCTGGAGCTGGCGGGTCAAAGATGTCCCGCATCCTAGCTGGAAGCCGTGGCTTCAGCAGCTCTATCAGTTCCTGGTTGGAGCCGCCCTTTTCAGTAATGGCTGTTAGAGCATCGGCAAACGGCTGCCGACTGACGAGCATCCCCGGGGCTTCAGCCACCAGTGCATCTACTGGGGCTTGTGCTGTGGCTTTCCCAGTCTCAAATTTCCCACCTTCTCCAAGCCAGCTCCGAGCCTCATTCTGCACAACCGTTCCAGATGCCTGTGGACTGCTGGTCCTCCCCGCCGTGTTCGCAACAGTCTGGATATTAGCATCCGCAGTTTGATGAGTGTCTTTTAGGAGTTGATCTGCTCCATCAATTTCTGCTTCGCGGACACTCTTAGAGGCATTTCTCAAATCCGGCAACGCAGCTTTCTTATCGTTCCTCATATACGCCAGTGTTTTGTTTGCTCGCTCCAATTCCTTCTCTGCTGCAGCTTGAGCCGCGATTGCAGCCGCGTGTGTTTTCACTGCACGACTTGCATCCTGAACCATATTGAAGGTCTTCCCCACCCCTGCGGCACTGATGCCTGCAAACAGTGAGGCCCCCGCTGCCAGCCATGGGTTGCCAGTCCAGTCACCAACGGCTTTCCCCGCAACAGCTCCTAATGCCACTTGAAACGGCGTAGCAATAGCCATTGCAGGATCACTTCCCACAACCTCTGCGATATGGCCAAGGTAATCAGAAACCTGATCTGGAGCCTTCGGATCGGGAGTTCCGAATACCTTCTCATTAGGATTAAACTGCATCTCCTCCATCGTCGGCCCGGGCTGACCAGTCAATCCACCCAACATCATAGAGCCCTGTGCCAGCTCCGGCGCGGCCATTCCCTGTCCCGTTGCCAGTGCCCCAGCAGCGAGTTTCTTTCCCACATATTCCAGCCCCGGCACCACATTTTCCTGTGCCCAGTTCAAGCTGTTCTTTGCCCAGCTACCGAAGTCTTTAACCGGCCCGTCAGATTTCTCGGCGAGTGCTTTCTTCTCTCCCGGTGCTGTCATATTGGCTATAGCAGCGTCTACAGTAGGGCGTTTAGCCTTTGTAGCAGCACTTTCAGAGGGCTTTGCCCCCGGTCCAGTCATGCCAGCCAATGCTTCTTCTACTGTTGCCATGGCTTATTGCAGTCCAAAATGAGCTTTTTGGCTTTTCAATATACTTGCAGCTTCAGTCTTAGTCAGTAGTCCTTGTCCGACCATTCTTCCTACAGTATCAACTCCTGCTTGGCCTTCTGGATACTGTCCATGACCATCGAGGCCAAAGTCGGCGAACATCTTAGTCGTGTAGTCTTGGTAGGGATTTCTGGCATTGAAAGCTTCAGGACCTCCAAGCAGCAATCCATTATGTTGTGTCTTCCACCAGTTCAAGAACGTGCGTTCATCCGCAATCCGCTGAGCGCCTACCTTGGTGGCTGCAATCAGCAGCTTTGCCCCCAGATAGCTGTTCTCCGCCCCCGGCACCGATGCACCAGCAGCAATCAACGACGTTACCGACTGTCGAGAGCCTTCTTCAACTTGATCTCTAAATTGGAAGGCCATGTTCTGTGCAGCCTTGAATAGCCCCTCAGCCGCTGAGACTTTCGTCGGATCAAACGGTGGAGTTTTGCCTCTCGCCTGATAGAACGTGTTGATGGCTTTAGCCAGGGCTGCCCGTTGTGGCAGAGCCGTGCCTGGAGTCAGTAGTCCATTTTCCCCTGCACCAGCCAGATGTTCGAGTTCCGTTTCCATACTAGCAGCTTGGCCCATGACATTCTGGGACGCCCTGTATTGATTGAGCTGTGCACCAAACTGTTTCGTCAGGTCTTGATTGAAGTCATAATCTTGCTGACTAATCATTGGGCCTTTTGGCCCAAGTGTCAGCTGGCCAGTAGCATACTTGGGGTTAACAAGCTCGGGTCCGTATAGCGGCTTACCCGTGCCAGATACTGGAGGCGGAGCCTCTTCCACTGGTGTCCGCTGATTTCCAGCAGTCCCTGGTAGTGCCATTTGTCCAGGAGCATAGGTGATCGACCCGTCGACTGGGTTCCGCATACCAAAGACTGTGCCAGCTGGAGTATCCACAGAAGTTGGAACACCAAAGATATTCTCTCGCATCTGCGGAGTCACTAGCGCTCCGTTACTCGCCAGCCATCTTTGATGATAGGCTGCATTGCGTTTTGGGTCTCCTGGAGGAGGTAGCCCGTGCATCCGGCTATCATAGTAATCCTGGGCTGCTTTCTGCACCACCGGGTCTTTCTTACTGCTTTCAGGCAAGAGGCCGATAGCAGCTCGATAGTTCCGTTCAAAGTCCTCCGGTGTGGTGGACTGCAAGCCTGCTCGAGCCAGTGAAGCAAAAGCTTCGGTGTTCAAAGCGAACTGTCCCTTGGCGGCCTCGGTCTTGGCAACTGTAGTCTGTGCTCCCAGCAGCGCGGCCTGACGGGCTTGAGTGGCTAGCTCTGGAACAAAGCCAGACATCCCACTCTTCTCCCATTCCGCCAGCCCTTCTTCTGGACTGTTGGCTCCCGCTTGTATCCTACCATACATCATCCGAGCGTTCCATTCTTGCTGCGTGTTCCGCAGCTTCATGGCATCGCCCATCAGGCCAAGCAGATTTCCACCACCGCCACTCTGCTGGCCCCAGTTACCTGTCGCGACAGTTTGTGGATCAGCCATTTGTTAGCCCTCCTGTGGAGGCATTAAAGCATTGGCAAGTCGAGGCCCTCGTGGGGCATTGGCTGGTGGCGGAGCCCCGCCTGGACCGGCACCTTCCGGCCGCGCAGATATAGCCGGAGGCGGCTCGTCATCTGACGTCCCGGGCACCAGGGCATTGCCTCCGTCCATTTCCTCCGGTGGAGGCACCGGGGTCATCCGATCGCCCACCGCATGAGCTGCCAGCAAGTGCATCGCTGATATTCCCAGATCATGTCTGGCGACCGCGTGGGCCTTCATCAGCATTTGCTCGGTCTGAACAGCCTGAATGGCATGGCCCATAACCCAGCCACCAAGGGCCTCTCCACCTCCCTGCTGCGGCATGTCTGCCAACACCCCAGCCAGGGCCATCGGATCAATACCATGGGCTACCAGCTTAGATGCCTCGTGAATTACATCCTCTGGCCGAACCATGTCTCCCTTATCTGACAGCCGTTCAAGCCCTTTCCGCATATGATCTATCTGATTGAGAGCCTTCCCAGTCTGCTGGAAAGCAGCTCGGGCTTGGCCATTTTGCTGTTGAAGGGCCTTTTTGGCCCCTTCCAGGCTAGAAGGCATCATGCCCATGCCGCCCCCGGAAGGCCCCCCGGGCGGCCCCATCGGCGACCCGGCCCCCAATGCGCCACCGGCCCCCGCACCCATGGGCGACCCACCGGACGGCGGCGGCGGGGGCATGTCCGCCGAACCCCCACCGGGCACCGGCACCCCTGGCCCCAGTGGGTTCGCCAACCTTCCAGCTGATCCGCTCATCCTCAATTACTCCTAAGCAGTATAACCAGTGCTGGTGTTACTATTCACTGCATTATCAAACCAGGAATTTAGCTGATTTGCATTCATGTTTGTGCCAGGAATAGTAGTTCCACCTGTTGCTGGGTTCATCTGTTTGAACATTGCTAGCTGGAGGGGAAGTGAACTTGCTGAGTTAATAGCCCCTGTCATCGCACTTCCCGAGCCGATGATCCCAGAAGCGATATTCGTCCCTGCGGCCGAGTTAAAGTTCCCAGCAGTGTTCGCGGCCGTCATACCTTGTTGACCTGTCTGGGCTGCCGCATTTTCACCAGTCACCGATTGCCCCGACAGCATATTGTAGACATTGCCAATCTGCTTCCAGTAGTTATCAAACTGCTGCTGCCAAGTCGTAGACGCCAGTCCAGTGCTAAACGAGTCGATGCCCTTCAGAGTCGAGCCACCGAGGCCCATTGCCGTGCCAGCATTAGTCGTGGCATTCAAGCCCTGTTCTTTGATGAACTGATAGCCAGGTGTTTGTTCCAGCTGCTGCATCGTGGGATTGAAAGGCTGCATGGCGGCCCCAGGTGCAAACCCTCCAGTAGCGGTCTTATCCGACCCTGGAAGCCCCAGGAACGATCCGAGCTGCTTATTAGCAGCTGCACCAGTGTCCACCCAAGGTTTCAGCCTCTCAGCCGTCTGCTGATACATCTGGTAGACCATCTGAGCCGAATAATTGTTGGCATTTGCCTGCGTCGAGGCAGCCTTCTTGGATGCTCCCGAGCCGATCACACCACTCAGCAGCGATCCAGCGGCCCCAATCCCAGCAGCAATAGCTATAGCCATGTCAGTCTCCTAACCGGCTTGCAGCCGGAGCTTAAACAACTGGCCTTCTGGTAAAGCCCCCAGCCGCCGATACAGGGTCTCCACCCGAGCCCCGGAGCCGAGCCCCGATCGCATATAGACCTCCTCGACGCCTTTAGACTTAAGAGCCGCAAGAGCCGCCCGCTGCAACCTCATTCCCGCTCCCGGCCATTCCTTCGCAGCATAGAAATGCGAGTTCGTCGCCGATCCATCTGATCCGGCGAGGGCCGTGCCAACCATAGTGATTAGATAGCCAAACAGCTTACCATTGGCTCGAGCGGTCATCACCTGCAACAGTCCCAGGCCGTCCATGGCTCGCAGCACCGGGATGTCTTCTCTAGTCCAGCTATCAGGAGGGTTGCCTATGGCAATACTGTGATCTTCAAACAGCTGCTGGCCCTCTGTCAGCAATCGTTCAAATGGCTCCTCTTCGATCAGCAAGCCGTCGTCAATAATGGCTGGTTTTGCCCTCAAATCTGCCAGCATCTGGTGTCGGGCTTCCTGCCCCAACCTCTGCATCTGGATAAAGTGAGCAAAATAGTAACGCATGGTTGCATTCAGATCCGCCTCAACGCGGATGCCATGCCAGCGTGCCCACCACTCAATATCAAACTCCGACAGCAGACAATGTTCAAACACCTTCTTGCAAGTGCTGGGCAAAGCCAAGTCCGCATAGCGGACTGATAGCACTCTCGGCAGCCGGGCCTCTACCTGATCTAGCTTGGCGTTAGCAGCTATAAGCTGGTGTAACAGCCCCGGCCGTCCATCCATGGGGAGGCCCTTGGCCACCAAGCTGTCAACCACCTCAGCCACCGGCCGACGGACTGTCACGATCCGACATTCAGGCGCGAAACGCTCAATCAGCCGCCACCACGTCGCCCCCATGCTTTCAGCCGTGCCGATGAAAGGCTGCATGAACCAGCTCTTAGCGTCCTCAAGACTCCGCAAGTGCCGGATCTCATCATGGCCGCAAATCCAGGGGCCATAGGTCAAGAACTTCGAGAGCCAAGCTGTGCGGCTCCGAGGCAAGCCCAGGACCAAGAATGGCGGCTGAAACTCCATTAGAAAAGAGCCACTCGATATGTAGTTCCGTTAACAACTAGATCCAAGAAACCTCTAGTGTTCGTTGGTGTCGCTCCACCTCCGCTCACGCCACCGATGCTGGCTCCATCCATCCGGCCTTCCAGACTAGCAACTCGGTTCTGAAGGGCCGTGATCTGTGCAGTCAGAGCGTTGATTTCTTGTTGCAGAATAATGACGTTGCTTTGCAGCGATGCAATGCTGCTGGTGTTCTGGGCAATAGCATTGGCCCCGTTATTGATCTGAGTGTCCTGGGTCTGGATCAGGCCGCTGAGGTTCGCCAGTGTCAAACTGTTCGGATTGCCAGCGACCACCCCCGAAGGCAGCACTGGTAGCCCCGCTAGAGTGACACTATAGATCGAAACAAATAGCCTATACCATGCTTCTGCTGGAGATCCGTTCTCACGGATCATCGCCGATCCCAGGTGTGGCATTCCCTGAAAGCTAAGAGCACTAAGAGTATGGGTTTGAGCATTTTCTGTGCCTGACATCTAGCCCTCCAGCACCGTTGCTTCGACCCAAGCCCCATTCAAAGCCGCCTCGCCATTATGACTATACTCCAGCTCGAAGACCCGGTCCCGGGCAATTCCCAGCCCCTGCCATGTCGGCCACGTCAGATACTCTCCCAGGTTTCCTCCATGCTGCAAGACATCCGAACTCCAAGTCCGGCCCCGGTCGTCCGAGTATCGGAGGGTAATCTGCTCTGGTAGCGGTGAGGTCCCGCTCTCGATATCAGCCTCGAACTTATGGAACTGCACCCGCTGGCCATCCGCCAACACAGGCTTCCGCCCCATCGGCCCAACTTCAACCTCTCCCGTGCCGATATGTGGGAACGTCCGAGTGCGGGTGATACGATACTCAGTCCCAGCTACGGTATCGGTATAGGTTTTGAAATCCTGTTCGTAGATCATACCGTTTTCCCAGTCACCGATCAAATGCGTTGACCTTACAAAAGCATGACAGTTGCCTCGATGCCTGTGATGCACACCATTCAGGTCCGTCCAGGCTTCTTCATGCCAAGCTATCGTCGGATCGTCGCTGAGTGAGTCATCAAAGACCCAGGTCTTGTCGCCGGAGGGAAAATGCAGAACGTAGAATGAATGGCCATCTTGCTGGTAGCAATAGCCAATAGCATCAGCAATGGTGCTCTTGCGAGCGATCTCTCGGATCTGATATTCCATCGCGTAGTTGCTGATGCGGTTACAGTTATAGCCCTTGATCTTGTAGACTATCCCCATCCCCTGCAAGTCCTGGCCGAGCATAAAGACCGAGATGTCCATAGCGGCTACGGTATATCTCGACATCGTGCCGTGCTCGAAGAACGCCCCGGGCAGCACCGCGAATGGAAAGGCCGCTAGTCCCGCATTATACCAGACCTCAGACTTCAAGCTGCCCACCAGTATGATCTCCCGGCGATTAACTACCAGCCACTGAATATCATCTGGATACCCGCTCTTGATACCAAAATACAGGTCATGTGGATCAAAGACTACTGAAGTCGGATCGCTTGGAGTTTTCTGCGTGGATGACAGCGTGGAGTCAAAGATGTTCTTTTGTCTCCTATTGAAGATCATAAAGGTGTCGATATAGTCTACTTTGTCCCCACCATGAAACGAGGTTGAGGTAATAGGAGCAAAGACATTGGTATCCATCCTGATCGTCCAGCCCTTCGTGGTGCCTTCTACGATCACGATATCAAACCCATTATCAGCCATGCTGACCGGGTTTTTCAAATCTGGTGTGATATTGCCTAGTAGTCTGGTAGTCCAATACGGACTACCCGGGGTGAGAAGATAGACTCCATTCCCGATTACCGCATAGCCTATGCCGTTTGAGGCCCTATAGAGACAACGCACGGGGGCTTGCACCGGCGCAGCCGCCAGAAGGGGTATCAGCCCCGGCCGCTGGTAATGGGTCAGCGAGACCGGAGCCCCAACAGCATTCTTCTCAGGATAGAGATTAAGACATCTCTGACAGTTCGCGATTATGGATCGCGCGCTATACGAGCCTCCAAAGAGCGGCAATCTTGCCATTAGACACTCGCCGCGCCCATTACTACGCTGAACCAAGTCCTAGGAGCGACGCAATAGTAAGCACACCGTGATCCCGCTGTCAGCTGTTTGCTGGCCGAGCCATCAACAAAGTCTCCCGGGTAGCCATATACCGTAGCCGCATTGCTGCTCTGCCCAAAGAGATAGATAACCATTCCGGGGCTAGCTTGGGGCAAGACCACTCCACCGACAGGACCTTGCACCAGCACATTGATTGTAGCCAGCAGGGGCTTCGCCGTGAGTGCTGTCGTCCCGGCGGCTACCACAGCATTATCTGCCGAGAACCTCGGATTGCCTTCCTGCAAATTCTGCAACGCACCATCCACCAGCCGAAGTCCTGGCTGGTAGCTTTGTGGGGAATAGAACACCATGGCTTGATCCTCCTAAACCGTGCTTGTGTCGATGATGAGGCCCATGGACACCAGCGCTGCCAGCAATGATGCCAGCGCTGTGTTGCCTCCTTGGCTACCAGTCACCGTGGGCTTCGCAACTGGTGGAGTGTTGAAGAACCCGATGGAACCAGCAAGAGCCAGCGCACCAGTCACATTCAGGTTCCCTGTGACTGTAGAATTGCCATTCACTTGCTGGCCGTTCATTTCCGTAGGGCCGCCAACAGAAGTCAGGAGGATCTTACCGATCGGATTTCCAGATCGGATCTCGACATTCCCTCCACCAGTTGGACTGTTTGAAGCACTCCCCGCGGTGATTTGAATACTCCCACCAGTCACCGTAGCTGAAGTGCTAAGACCTCCCTGGATAATAACGTCTCCGATGACGCCAGTCGCACTAGCGTCTCCAGTTCGTATTATAATATCACCCGACTCGCCATCAGCAAGTTTTCCTGTTTCAATTCTTACATTACCAGTCTTTCTTCCATCTCCAACAATCGGCCCAGAGCGGACCGTTACATTTCCACTAACTCCATTGATCGCAATCCCTGAAGCAATAGACACATCTCCAGTGCTATCTGATGGCTCATCCGTAATAGAAACACCACTCTGCAAATACACTCGTCCTGTGGTTCCTGGGAAAGAAGGCCCAGAGCCAACCATTACATCGCCAGTAGTTGTAGGCGTATCTTCAAGAGCCCAAGCACTCGCAAGGATTACCTGGCCACCAGTCAGCCCACCGAGAAGTGTAAGATTTCCTCCGGTGCCTCCAGAGCTTCGTCCAGCTTGAATAGTGACATTCCCGCCATCGCCACTGGTATCTCCACCAGCACCAGCCTCGATCCTGACCGAGTGGCCGTCCCCTGTGGCTGTGTCGGCATCCGCAGCATGGATGTCAACATCTCCCGATGTGTTGGTCTCGATCAACCCAGCAGTCCAGCTGTTAACACCTGTGCACAGCAAGGTCATTCCAGTGGAAGGACCCAGATTTGCAAAGCTTTCCCCATTGATAGTTTCAGTATCAAAGGGATAGACTTTCTTCTCCGACGCCGTGGAGTTTATGACAAACAGCAGCCTGCCGATCTTCGGCGGTGGCAGCCGCACACCAGTCCCGGCCCCTCCAGCAGTGATGACCGTTGCTGTGGCTCGGAGGCCATAGGCCATGTCCTGATTAGTGCCCGTGGCCGATACAGTGTTGTCCACACTATACGCTGGCTCCGAGGCCACCTTGTTGAGCAGATCGCCGTCGGTGAGCCGGAACCCAGGCTCGAATGGGAAATCCTCGAGCAACATGTCAATACATCCTATCTGAGAAGATGTTGTAGAGTTGGCTGCGTCCCAGGTCACCCGGCAGGTGCAGGTTAGAGATTAGGAAGTTCTCGGACTTCAGGACATTGAGTGCATCTTTGGCCATGCCTGGCAGATGATCGCCCTGACGTGCTGCGATGCCATATTTAGGGCGCAGCCTGATTGCTAGGTTGAGCATCATGGCGTTATAGTATTCATATGGGACATTGAGCACGACCGCCAGCGTGGCAAAGTGCGCTGGCATCTGCTCCTTAATCGTCACATGGAGTTCATAAATGTGGGCATCTGGAACTGGCCAGGGATGCAACCGCCCTACTGGCCAGGATGCGTCGAAATATAGATAGCCTGGAAAGGACTTGAGTTTCTTCAGAGCAATCCGATTGTAGTCCTCTCGAGACCGAATGATCGTCATCGGATAGTCAAGCTGGTTCGGCTGGCTCTGCGTTAGCTGACGAACGAACGAACTCTCAATCTGGTTCGGCCGGACCGTGATATTCCCAGGGACTGCTGGATCGAAGCCCCCAGTGTAGGGATCGAACAGGGCATTGGTGTTGATGTCTGCACCAGGGCCAATAGTATAGACATCAGCCCCGGTGCTGACGACACTGTAATCCACCAGATGCCAGACAAACCACCGCTTCCGCTCCCATTGCTGGAGCATCCACTGTAGTCGTGCCTGGGCATCTTCGATATCAGACGCTAAGGGCGTCTGACCAACTCCCCAGGCTCCACATTCGCGGAGCGCCGCCGCACAGATATCACCTGCGGTTGTATGGCTGGGATCGAGTTGGGACATCCGGAACTCCTATGGACGAGCCACAGCGGGCTTTGCCAGTGGACCGGGAACCGGAGCCACCATAGCAGCGGCGGTGTCTCCCTGAATACCCAGCAGCCGGGTGCGCTCGAGTTGCAGTTCTTTCAGTTGGCGTTCCAACTCGGCGATTTGCTGCTCGGCCCCCGTTGAGGGCGCATCGCGGCCAGCTGCCCGCAAGCTACCAGCGGGGTGCGTGTGCCAGCCTTCGGCCCGCAAGTCGGCCTCCTCCTGAGCATTGTTGGCGATCTTGTGGATCAGCTGACGTTGCTCGCCAATAGCCTTCGGCCCGATCGGAGTCATAATGATCTCAGGCTGCACGATGATCTGCTCAGCCCCTTGCGGATGGTAGAGCATTTTGGGATACTGCACCGGACCCTGAAAGAGCACGGTGCCATCACTAGACCGGGCTGTTGAGTTCGCGGGGTTCCGCTCGAAGAGCCCGTTCTCTTCCATCAGGTCGTAGATAGTAAATCTATTCCGGCGTGCCATGTGTGGACTCCTATTGGTCTGCAGTTATTCGTATCGGCTTCGGACCTGTAGCCTTCGAAGGTTTCGCCCCGGGGAGGGTTTTAGGGCTCTTCGTTCCTCGTTCCGAGGGCATGTCCATCTTCGTCAAGCTAAAGCCACCTTTACCTTTCTGGCTTTTAGCCATCACTTATCATCCTTGTCCTTGTCGCCTTTCCCTGGTTTGGGTTTGGCAACCATAAATCCCAGCTTCGGAGGCTCTTTCTTGCCTCCTGGCTTGGGCTTGCCTTTATGGGCCATCTCAGGCCCCCTTCGTCGGCAGCGCCACCTTAGTCGTCGGCGGGGGCGGAGGTGGCTTCACTGGGTTCGTCACCCCAGGCATCTTCACCGAGGCTGTCGTCGGCGGAACACCACCAGGATATTCATTCCAGCCAGCGCTCCGAGCCTTGCTCTCGTCCTCAGTGGACTCGACGATCAGCGGCTGAACTTCCTTCGCATGATAGAGCATCTTCGGGAACTGAATGGCCGCTGGTGTGGCCCCAAATTCCAGCCCAATGTTCTCACCAATCGACGCCAGACCTGCCAAAGCCCGCTCGAGCTCATCCAGAAAGACCTCTGCCAGCCCATACCGCTGGGGTGTTCCAGCGTGTTTCTCCAGGACCTTAGTCCGGACTTCATCAACGCTCATTACCATTTTTCAGGCCCCTTCTGCTGTGGGGGCTTTGCCCCCGTGCCCGTTCTCTTTCTTCCAGGCGGTGATAACCGCTGAGTTATCTTTAGGCTCCAGCGGCTTCTCCGGCTGAACGCCAACTTGCCCCAAGATCATAGGGACACTTCTGTCCCCGATCCCTCCTCGCCCCGCAAACTGCGCCCTCATGCCTTCAGCATGTTGTGCCTCTTGCAGGGTAAAGAACCAGTCAGACCCGAGTTCACGGGCCTCGGTGGGGCCGTTGACCACCCGGCCATTCGGAGCTGCTTCGACATGGAACATTACCTTCGGCCAGTCATCGACCTCAGGGGCTGGACCGGGCTCCAGATGATAGCGATGGCCCAAGCGAGAGAGAAAATTAAGGCCAATGTCTATCGACAGCAAAGCCTGACGAACCATCTCCACGTCCTGCAAGGATGCGAAGTGATCCGCCTGATGCTTTGCCTTCAGCTTTTCCAGCTGGAGTTCCATGCCACGCAACTCCTCAGATGATGTCTGCTACGACACAAGCCCACTCCGGCCGGATCCAGAGATAGCCATAGAGGACGTCCAGTCGGGTGATGAGCTGATCGGTGCCGATGAAGTAGTCAGTGACCATCCTCATGCTCACCCCATCGAACGCCTCACGAGCAGCCTCATGGACGTTCTTGGGCATCTCGAGATCCGCGGTCGCCAGCGTCACGGCCTCAGGAGCATAGGCAAAGTTCTTGCGGTAGGTCGTGCTGGCTGCCATACCGTTGGTCGGATTGACCGCAGCACCGTTGACCGGGCTGGCAGTCACGGTCTGGTATTGCACCGGCTGTCCACCCACCGGAGGAATGATCGCCGGATAGAGCGGGATGCTAGTGCCACCTGCTGGCACTGAGGCCGTAGCAGAAAACTGCTGCAACATTCCAGTGCTTTGCTTGGTGATGCGGTTGACTGCATACACCCCAGCAATCGTCAGGATGTCCCCCTGGTTGATACCCGCCGCCAGGGCATTCACAGTAATGTTCATACCAGTCTGATTGGCACCATTGACTGTGGCAGACGCCTGAGCCAGTGCACCGTTCGTGTGCGTGATGGCCGTCTGGTCTTTCATCCAGATGAAACCCAGCGCATCATACATACGCCCAGTGACATACTGACGACTGATCTCAGGCTGCGGGTTCAGGAGGCCAGTCAGGCTGCTGACCACTCGGGCCTCGGTGATCGGCGAGTTGACGATCTTCCGGTTGGCGATCGGCGCTGAGTTCATATCCAACTGCGCCCCAGCGTTAAGATACGTTGAAGCAATCGGGTTGAGGATATTGAACCCGGCATCCTGGTTCGCAACGAAGTTACAGATACCGCCCTCCGAGCCAGCCATGATATCGACAGCCACGGCGCCTGCGAGGTTGTTGACCATCGGGGCCAACACGCGACGACTGTAATCATCCAGCGAGAGGGTGCGATCTGCCGTGCTGTAAGCGACATCGACGTGCTTCTGCGTCGCGAGGACCAGCGTCGTCGATTGCTCTGCCGTATCTTGCACGCTAAGTGCAGGGCCTGTCGTAACTGTAAAGTCGTTAGGCAGTCGAATACGCAGCGTTGAACCAATTTTCGCCCCAACCACGGCGAAACTATCGTCATACTGCATGTCCACGTTCTGGATGAAAGCATTGGAGTTCTTCCAGAGGCGAACGGCCTCTCGAGTCAGCATATTGATCGTGAGCAAGCTATTGGGCATGACACATTTCTCCTGGGGAGCCCTTAGGGCTCAGAAATGAGCTGGACCAAGCTCTTGTTTAAGTCCACCCAGGATATTATGGCCATCCGAAGCCAGCAGGGTTTGAGGCACCCAGTAGCCTGCCAGGGTTTAAGGCTCCCAGAAGCCTCGGGGGCTAGGCCCCCTACGAGTGTCTCACGTCCAGGCGAAGCCTCAGTGAGTCCGTGCCGATATCATACCCCCGTATGGCCCGAACTTCTACTCCACCCATGTTAGCCAGTACCGCCTCAATCCCACTAAACGTCCGAGGCATTTCAATCGAGGCTCCTTTTGCCAGTCGACCACCCCGACGCTCAATATGATTTACCAAAGCAGTTGTCGCTGGATGGATATACCGACCTGCAAAATCCTGCAACGATAGCGTCAGGTCCCGATAATCGAACAGCATATCCACATTCGACTGCTCATTGCCACCAAACTGAGCCTCGATCTCTTTATACGCTCGGATACTCCGGTTGAAATATTCAGCGATCATGTCCAGTGTCAGCTTCCCGCCATTGGGGCCGTAAGTCGGGAAAGCCTTAACAGACACTGGCATTAGCAGCCCCGGCGTCGTGATAACCGCCGGAGCTACAAACAGGCCAGCCAGACCAGCTAGCAAACCTCGCCTGCGAAGCATCATTCAGTTCTCGGGCTGCCATCTGGCAGCCGGGTGATGGCGATATTGGCCCACATAGCACAGTCTCGCAACTGGCGCATCAGGTAGGTCTTGTCTGGACCGTCTGGAATACGGTCATCCAGATTGGATGTAAATATCTTAAACAGGCCACGAACTGTGCCCATGACCTCCATCTGGCGATCTGTCGGCTTGAGATAATCAAAGGTGCTGCTGTGCATTGTGGACATTCCTTCTGTTAACGCTGAGCTCTCGCCTTCATCCGCTCTTCAATCTGCTTCTCTCTCCGTCGCATCCACTCGGAGGTCCCAAGATGATCCGCTCGATCAGCATCATCCGGCTGGATCAGTTCATGGGCTGCGCCTCGTCCACCCACTGGTGTAAGGGGTCGAGGTGCGCCACTAACTTGCTGCTCCGGCCCCATCGCCAGCTTGGTCAATTCGACGGCCATTCTGGTAGGCGGTAAAGCCATGATCCGCTGAGCCTCATCGAGATTGGACCCCAAAGCATGAAGCAGCTTTGGGGCATCTCCAGTCTCGATTGCAGCCATCAGGAACGAATTATAGCTCTGCACCGATACCGGATCGTCCTGGTCGATCACCTTTTGCAGGTTCGCGATCTGACCATTGAAAGCCTGATCCCCGAAGGTCCTTCGACCTGCCAGCGCGACTTCATCACAGCGGCGATTGAAGTCATGGATGACTGATAGCTCGCGGGCCTTCTGCTCCGCCAGTCGATCAACATCCGCCTGTGACAGTTGTCCCGGTGGAGTCCAGTCTGGCGCTGGCTGTTGCCCTTTCTCTTGGGCTTCTCTCAGCCTCCGCGTAAGCGTCGCAATCCGCTTGTCTCGCCAGTCAGCTTCGGTTTTAGCCGAGGCAGCGGGTGAAGTCGGCGACGAACCGGCCGCGCCTCCTTCTCCACCCGCCCCCTCTCCGCCAGAGGCAGGGGTGTCCACTCCCCCTTCCCCGGCGCTGCCAGGGTCGCCAGACTCGCCATCAGACGTCGAACTAGTCCCCGGATCACCACCAGACCCGGCCCCACTCTCAGACATCCAATTCCAGGCTACGTCCGGCTCCCCTAACCCGCGAAAACGCATTTGATTTCTCCATGGACAAGAGGCCCTTGGCCCCGATTAGTTCACCCGCCCACGAATGAGCGTTGCATCAAGCACTAGAGCCGCATGTATCTTTTCTTTCAAATCCTCATCCAACCCTGATCGTAACATCCCCGCAAGGACGGCTCGAGCCTGTGGCAGCAGGGTGGAGAGGTTCTTGGCTATAAAGCGCTCTTCCAGCGCCTTGCTATCCAGCTCCGGATTTTGGATCTTCCACATCTGATACCAGATATTATCCTGCATCATATGGTCGTATAGCTCATGACACATGGCTTCCGCTGTCTCTTTGACCATGAAATGAGCATGTTGAGAGGGCCGTTGCTGTTTCATAGCACTGAGGGGTCCTTCTTCCAAGGCTCATCTTCGACCTTAGTCTTTCCATGTCGTTTGTAATCTCGGTCGATGACTTTGAGATTGCCATGATGGAAGATCACATAGTTATGTGTCGCATCTGGATGGTCATTCGCCAGGTGCCGACTACCAGCATCCTTGAATTTGACTCCTGGAATACCCGCAGCATCAAAAGCCTTCGAGGCCGCTACTGGACTACCCAGATGTTTGGCTACCATATTATACAGTTCTTCCCCTCGTAGGCCATCAATATGCCCCGGGTAGGTTTCATCCACCTTTCTCAGCGGAACTCCAATGGTTGAGTGAGTCTTGTCGATCACATCTTCCAGCTTAGCCCGAGTGTCCGGATGTTGCTCTGCCAGCGTCTTGTCCCAATGCAGCAGCTCGTGCTCGTCTGGCTTCGCTGCCACCTGATACATGTGGCCTGGGGGTGGCGGAGTGATCTCCACTCGATGGTGGTTTTCCTCGATCCATTTAGCTGCCTGCAAGTTGCTCTTGGCATCTTCCAGATCCATTTTCCCAGCATCGCCGCCCCTGTTAGCCTTGTTGGTCCCCCTGTTGTAAAGAAACCTCGCTTCTTCTCTCAGATCCTTGATGGCCTTCGTATGGTCTCCCATATGTTCTTGCAGCGCACCTAGACCGTAATTCTGAATAGGATCGCTTTGACCATCTTTTCTACTAAAAGTGTGCTCTTGGCCATCTAGCTTAATTCTTGGGGTGGTATCCATCCCGGCTTGCATATAGGTCTCAGATGTCCCATGCTTACCTCCCAGATAGTGGCCGAAGGCAAATGCCTGAGTCCCCTCCCCCGTATGCGCCACCTCCTCAATAGGTTTGAATGCACCGAGCGGATTATCAGGCGTCGGAGCA
>Ga0157376_10000118_pt1 | contig 55480 bp, 49 predicted proteins | sample M45metaG_FD_121801 | JGI IMG/M metagenome (GOLD analysis project Ga0157376, IMG submission 121801) | Miscanthus rhizosphere microbial communities from Kellogg Biological Station, Michigan, USA - M4-5 metaG | ecosystem: Host-associated > Plants > Roots > Rhizosphere > Soil | place: USA: Michigan...
AACCCGACATACTTAATCGCCTGATCCTTCATGGCAGCCGTCCCTTCCTTTCCTTCGGTCTTTGGCGATTCCGAACTTATAGGAAGGGGCGCGCTTTCAACATGCGTCTGTGCCACACTGGCTTTCGCCAGTAGAAAAGCACCCGCGAGAACGGCACGATGCATGTGGCACAGACACTCTTGTCTGTGCTGGTGAGGCTCGGGACCGCTGAGAAGTCGACGCTGGCGCAAAGCCGAATGACCCTTCGCGACGACCTGCTCCGCCTCTTTCCGCGCCTGCGCGATCTGCCGATGCACGCGTACGTCGGCGGCGGCGCGGTGCGCGATCTGACGCTCGGCGCTGCCCCGGCCGACGTCGACGTGGCCTGTCTCGATCCTCTCGCCTGCGCCCGCGCGCTCCGGCGCAAGGTCATTCGCCTCGGCCGCGAAGAGCATCTAAGCGCCTATCGCGTCGTCGACGGTCCGCATGTCTACGACTTCGCCGCTCTCCTGGATAACAGCATCGACGCCGACCTGGCCCGCCGCGATTTCACCATCAACGCCATGGCCGTCGACCTCGCATCGGGCGAGCTTCTCGATCCGCACGATGGCCGCGGAGATCTCGCCCGCGGTCTCGTGCGCATGATCGACGCCTCGAATTTCGATGACGATCCGCTGCGGATGCTGAAAGCGGTGCGCATGTCCGTGCGATTCGGATTCGAGATCGATGCGAAAACGCTCGAGGCCATCCGCATCCGGGCAAAACGCATCGCCGCCGTTTCCGTCGAACGGGTCGCCTACGAACTGACCGTGATCTTTTCCGCGAACATGTTCCGCCGCGCCGTCAGCTTGCTGCGCGAAACCGAACTCGCGATCCCGCTCTTCGGCCATTCGCTCGATACCGATTTTCACGCGGACGATGTGCCGCTGGCCGCCGCGCTGGCGCTGCTCGTCGACGACGCGCACGCCTTCGCAAAACGGTGGCGTCTCAGCGACGCCTTGATGCGCGAGACGCAGACGTTGCAGCGTTTGATCAACGTACATTCGCTGCTCGATCTCTACGACGCCGGCGAACCGATCGCCCGCCAACTCCCGCCCATGCTCCGAGCCCTCGGCCGCGACGACCGCATCACGTTCCCCGATTTCTCCATCAAGCCGCTGCTCACCGGCGATGAAATCGCCGCCATCGCAGGCATCGAAGCCGGCCCTCGCGTCGGAGTCCTGAAACGCGCCCTGCTGAAAGAAGAGTTGGAAGACCGCATCACCACGCGCGAAGACGCGGAACAGTTCATCGCTACGTCGGCTTCGGCACTTTCACGCTCAGACTCTGCGGCACGATCGTGATTACCAGCGGCCCGTCCATCGTCACCACTTCGCCGTCGATGCCGAGGTGGAGGTGGCGTTTGGAGGATTGGATTTTTACGCGCGACGTGCGGAAGGAGCGGAAGCCGGGGGCTTCGCGGACGCGGCCGGCCAGGTAGTGGGCGACGAAGCTGGTCAGCGCCAGACGCGGGACGTGCGGAAGCCAGTAAACCGACAAGCGGCCTTCTTCGAGCGCGCGGCGCGGCGCTTCGATGCCGAGGCGGGAGAGGTCGTAGGAGTTGTTCGAGATCATCAGCACATGCGTGCGGATCACCTCGGAATGATGCTCGGTGTCGAGCGTCACGGCCACGTGCGGATATTTCTGCAGCGTTGCGAACGCGGCATAGAGGCGCGCCTTCCAGCGCGGGTAATCGCGTCCCTTTTCTTCGCGCCGTGCCACGAGCTCGGGGTAGAGACCCATCGAAATGTTGTTGACGAAGAAGCGCTCGTTGATGCGCGCGGCGTCGATCGGTTTGATCTCGCCATTGATGACGACGTCGAGCGCGTCGCGCCAGGCCAGCGGGATGCCGAGGTCCTTCGCGAAATGGTTGTAGGTGCCGACCGGAATGACGCCGAGGATTGCTTCGGTGTGGATGAGCGGCTGGATGACGGTGTTGATGGTGCCGTCGCCGCCGGCGGCCACGAAGAGGCGGCGGCCTTCGCGAAGGCGATCGCGGATCAGCGCGGGGCAATCGAGCTCGCGCGTCACGCGAACGACTTCGAGTCCGGCCTCCGAGGCCGATTGTTCGAGTGCCGAAAGCTCGGACGGAGGGATCTTCACGCCCGATGACGGATTGAAAAACATGATCCCTTTGGTTTTTTGCTCGGGCAATTTCGGCTCCGGAAGAGGCGTTTGCAAAACGTCAATGAAACGGATTGCTTTCTTCCTCGCTCTGCAAATTCTCGTCCTCCCGCTCTTCGCCGCCGAACCGCCGAAAGAATGCGCGCTCTGCGCCGGCGCGGTTTCGGATCTCCAGGTCGCGCCCGCGGCGCCCGTACCGCTGCTGGTGAAACTGCGGCCGGAGGACTTCACCGCGGCCGGAACGGCCCTCGACGCGATGCCGCCGGCGGTGCGCGCGAAGATCAGCGTCATCGTCAGCTACGCGGCCGAATCGGGCAAGGATCCGATGGCCGAGGTGGAGACGCACACGCAGGCGATCGTCGATTGGGCGAAGCAGCATGGCCCATTCGAAGGGCTCGGCGTCGACGTCTCGAACGTCGATGCAACCGTCGGCGGATACGCGATCAAACGGCTTTCGGTGATGGCGCAGGGACAGAATGCGGCGTCGCGCTTCATCCTGCCGCCGGCCGCGACGGACGCGCTGACGAAGTTGTACGAGACCGGCGCGCAGGCGTATGTCGACGTCCTTCTCGCCGATGCGGCGAATGTGAAATCGACCGCGGCGTGGGTTCTGGAAAAAGACCCGGCCGAGAAAATCTGGGCGATCGTGAATCCGCAATCGCCGAATGCATTCTTCGACGTCGCGCGCGCACTTGCCGACGGCGCGACGCGTGGATACCTGAACGCGCCGGCGACAGCGGAGTTACTGGCATCACTGGCGAGCTTCGACCGCGCGCTGATCGGCGACTACGCGTACGACTCCACAGCCCGCATCGACATGCTCGATGCGAAAGGGAACAAGATCGATGAGCCGGTGATCGCGTTCGTTCGCGGCGAGGATCTGCGAACGGTGATCGTCCCGCGCGGCGATGCGGCGTCGTCGACGATCGCCTCGCTGGCCGGCGATTACTACAAAACTCCGCGGCGCTACGACGCGGCGGGTGACAAAGACGTGACCGACGTCGGCACGAAGGGCGGCCGGTTTCTGATCGGCATGCCGCCGGTGAAGCAGCCGTTCGTCTTCACGGTCGAGCACAACGAGGCGCCGCGCGCGAACGTGACCAAGGAAGCGCTCAACGTCGCCGGGCAGCGCGGCATCACGGTCGAAGAGATCATTCGCAATCACCAGGCGTACAAGTCGTATCAGGAGTCGATCCAGCCGCGCTACGTGGCGCGCGACGCGACGAAGCTGCGCTTCACGATGACCGGCGGCGAGGCGATCGAGGCCACCATCGCCGGCGATTACTTCTCCGATCCGCACGGACGCGCGGATTGGGTCTGGCAGGATTTCTACCTCAACGGCGTGAAGTGGAAGTACGGGAAAATCCCCGAGCTGCCGCTGATTCAGCCGGAAAAAGTGACGCAGCTTCCGCTCGATATCCATCTCACGAACGAGTACCGCTACGAGCTGGTGCGCGAATCCGATCTCCTCGGCTATCACACCTACGAGGTCCGTTTCGAGCCGCCGCCAAACGCGGCCGCCGATCTGCCGCTCTATCGCGGAACCGTCTGGATCGATTCGAAGACGTGGGCGCGCATTCGCCTGTCGATGGTACAGCTCAATCTGAAGGGCGAGATCCTTTCGAACGATGAGCGCGTCGATTTCCAGCCGTTCGCGCGTGCGACGCATGCGCCGCTGAGTGCATCTGACGTCGCGAAAACCGATCCGCGCGAAATCATCTGGCTGCCGCAGACGGTGAGCGCGCAGCAGGTCGTCTCCGCGGCGGGACGCGGAACGGTCGTCCTGCGGCAAACCGATTTCACGAACTTCCGCATCGAGCCGGCCGACTACGAAACGAGCCTCGCCGAAGCGGAGAAGTCGGACGCGCGGATGGTGCGTGAGACGAAGTCGGGGCTGCGCTATCTCGAACGGACGAAAAGCGGCGAGCGCGTGGTCCAGGAAGGGTTCCATTCCGCGCGCACCTTCCTCCTCGGCGGCATTCATCACGACGCCGGCCTGCAATATCCGGTCGTTCCGCTCGGCGGCATCGACTACTTCAATTTCGATCTGCTCCACAAAGGCATCCAGGCGAACGTGTTCTTTGCCGGCGTGGTCATCGCCGCGAATGCGACGAATCCGAATGTGGCGAACACGCGCACGAACGTCGGCGTCGACTTTTTCGGGATCGCCGTGCCGACGACGCAGTCGCTCTACCGCAACGGGCAGGAGCAACTCGGCGAGGAAGTGAAGCAGTTGCCGACGCGCTTCTCGATCCGCGCCGGACATCCGTTCCTGCAGTTCGGCAAAATCGATTTCACGCTGCAAGCGGAGCACGACACGTACATGCGCAGCGACAATACGGCGGCGTCGTTCATCGTGCCAGCCGACACGTTCGTCATCTCGCCCGGAATCGAGGCGCAATACGCGCGATGGGGCGCGACGATCACCGGTTTTTACGACTACAACACGCGCACGAAGTGGCATCCGTGGGGGAACCTGGCCGAGTACGATCCGAAGCAGAAGACGTTCACCGATTTCGGCGGCTCGCTGGCGAAGAGTTTCTACCTGCCGAAGTTCCAGCGCCTCGGCGTCGAAGTCGATTACATGGACGGCTCGCGCCTCGACCGCTTCTCGCAATACGGTTTCGGCTTCTTCGGCGCGCAGCGGATCCACGGAATCAAATCCGGCTCGCTCCTCGCCGACCGCGCTATCCTCGGGCACCTCTCCTACGGTTTCGTTTTCTCCGACCAGTTCCGGCTGGAAGCGTTCTACGACCACGGCCTGATCGACAACAAACTCGCCGGATACCACCGCGAGCCGTTTCAGGGCCTCGGCATCGCCGGACAAACGGTCGGCCCGTACGGGACGCTGCTTCGGCTCGACATCGGCAAAACGATCGGACGCAACGCCCAGACGGGGTTTGTGGCGGATGTGGTGTTTTTGAAGCTGTTCTAAAACCTTTTGAACCACAGAGACACAGAGGACACAGAGAAATCCCTCTGTGTCTCTGTGGTGAAATCGGTTCTACGTGATCACGATCGCGCCCTCAATCCCGCCGTGGTTTGTGGGGATGATGCGCGGGTCGGCGCGGCCGTGGCGTCGCATGATGGCGAGGACGCGATCGAGGTCGTATTCGTTCATCTGCATGTACGGCATCGCGCGTTCGCCGCGAATACGTTGCGCGATGCGATGAACGAGCGGAACGCGAGCGCGGATGACACGCGCGACGCGTCGGATGAATGAGCCGGGGCGGCGGAAGGTGAAGTGCAGCGCGGCGGCGCCGTCAAGGTGAGTGAGCAATTCGTCCAGCAGCGCTTCGCCGCGTTTCACGGGGATGTGCTGGAAGACGATCAGCGAGACGATGAGGTCGAAGCGTTCGTTTGGAATCGTCGTCGAGAAGGTCGCATTCGGAACGTTCTCGCGGGCGATGCGCAGCATGCTCTCCGCGGCGTCGACGCCGGCGACGCGGTCCACTCGTTTGGCCAGCGCGCGCGTCAGGCGTCCGACGCCGCAGCCGAAATCGAGCGCAGATTTCGGAGCGAAGTCGATCAGGTCGAAGATCTGCGCGACGTCGGCTTCGCCGGATGCGAAGAACGCTTCGCGGTCCTCATTCGACATCTGCTCGCGAAGGAAGCGATCCTCGGTGAGGACGGCAAAGTACGGCTGCGTTTCGCCGAGGGTGTTCCAGTCGCGGGTGGCGCGGTCGGTCATCGCGACACAGGCGCCGGAACGACCTCCAGCAACTCGCGCAAATCGCGGATCGTGGCGTGCGGCACGATGTCCAGGCCGTGATCGACCGGCGGCGCGATGGCGGTGCCGCGCGTGGGCGGATCGAAGTGGACAGCGGTCATGCCGAGGCGTTGCGCGCCGTGGACGTCGACGTAGAGGTTGTCGCCGACGAACATCATCTCGTCGTAATTGACGTCGAGCGCATCGCGCAACGTCTCGAAAATCGACGGCTGCGGTTTGCAGGCGCCGTGTTCGTTCGAGAAGACCATGGCATCGATCGAAGTGGCCAGGCCGAGGCGGTCGAGAATCTCGCGGAGCGCGTAGCCGGGCGTGCGGCCGGTGTTGCTGATCAGACCGATGCGGAATCCGCGGTCGCGAAGTTCGGACAGGACGTCGGGCGCGCCGGGAACGATCGATGGCAGCACGTCGATTGCAGCGTTCGCGTAGACCTCTTCGAGTGCGGCCAGCGACGGCTCATCGAATGTGGCCGGATCGAGGTCGAGCGCTTCGAGGAAATGTTCGATCTGCACGCGGCAGGCGATGTCTTCATCACGCGACCAGTACAGCTCGAGGCATCGATGCCAGAGCGCGCGATATGCCTCTTCGATGCGATCGGCGGTCTGCGCAAATCCGCGCTCGACGAGCACGCGCTCCATGCGATCGAGGCGCAACCGCTCCTGCTTCCGCGACAACTCCGGCGTGTCGGTGAGCAGCGTTTCCCAGAGATCGAAGGAGACGGCCTTCAGCGTCACTGCAGTTTCACTCTTTCCGCGAACCCTTCCTCGTATCCGTGAAAGTACTGCAATGACGGTTCGGGATGCTGCCAACAGTAGTAGCCACTGCCGTTGTCGAAATCGATCAGCCAGACGCCTTTGACGTCGATGCCGAGCTCGATGATGGCGCCGGCCCAGTCGGTGATGATGCGTTCCGATTCCGCCGCCGCTTCTTCGCCTTCCGGCAGCGAATCCACCTCGGCCACGGCCGCGGCAGTGATGCGCCGCGCCTCGGGCATCAGCGCGGCTGCCTCTTCGTACGTGAAGATTCTGCGCTCGTTCAGCGCTGCACTTCGTCGAGCCATTTCTCGAATTTCTCCTTTACGTTGCGCGCTTCCTCGGTGCGGTTGGAGCGGCGCAGATCGTCTTCGATCTTTGCCATGCGCGTTTTCATCTGTTCGAGGCGATGATCGAAGATGCTTGCGCCCTCGGCTTTCCACAGCGGCGCCTTTTCCTTGAACCGGGCCAGCTCCGCATCGAGGTGATGTTCGTCGAGCTTCTCGATCTCGTTGTCCGCGGCGCGCTTCATTTTGGCGATGAACGGCTGAACAACGGAAGCGTGCTGGGCCAGCCAGGAGCTGACGCCGTCGTTGCGGGCGCGAAGCACCGCGCCGTCGGCGATGGGCGAACCGACCGAGAACGAGTTCGTGACCAGAAGCCGGTGATGGTTGATGGCGAAGAGAGAGTCGCTGACGACGTCGCGGCGATGAGCGCGATCGATGCGGATCGAGACCGCGTCGTCGCCGTCGAGGCGCGTCACTTTCGTCACGGAGCCGATCTGTACGCCGTCGGCAACGACCGGATCGCCCTTGCCCAGATCGCGTGCCTGGTGGAAAACGACGGTGGCCTTCACCTCGCCGCGATGCACAAGCGCGCGTGCGCCGAACCACACCGCTGCCCCGATCAGGAGCAGGAGGAAGAGTTTTCGCATCATCGTTGCAGTGTGAACTCGCGATTGACGATTCGCATTCTGCATTCGTTTGTTTTTGTGCTAAAAAACGCCGTGCATTCCCCCCCACCTAGGTGGAATTGAGGAGGAGAACAGATGTCCGTTGAGGATCGTGTCAAATCAATCATCGTCGAACAGCTCGGTGTCGACGCCGAAGAGGTGACCCCCGAGGCGTCGTTCGTCGAAGACCTCGGAGCGGACTCGCTCGATACGGTCGAGCTGATCATGGCCTTCGAAGAGGAGTTCGGAGTGGAGATTTCCGACGACGAGGCCGAAAAGATCAAGAAGGTCAAGGACGCGGTCGAATACATCGACAAGCGCGCCAAAGCTTCGTAATCGCACCCACCCGGCACGGACCGGCGGTCCGTGCCGTTGGCGGGATGGCGTTGCTGGCCGCCCGCTTCCGCTAATTCAGAACTCCCATGACCAAGCGCCGCGTCGTCGTTACCGGAATCGGCATGATCTCTCCGCTCGGAGTCGGCAATGAGCCGACCTGGCAGGGGCTCGTCGAAGGGCGCTCCGGCGTCGGTCCGATCACGAAGTTCGACGCCAGCGCCTACACCTCGCGCATCGCCGGCGAGGTGAAGGGATTCAACGCCGAGGACTGGATCGAAAAGAAGGAAGTCAAGAAATCCGACACCTTCATTCATTACGCGATTGCCGCGGCCGACCTGGCGGTGAAGGACGCAAATCTCGATTGCTCGACCTGTGACGGCGAACGCTTCGGCGCGATCGTCGGCTCCGGAATCGGCGGCCTGCCGCTGATCGAGGAGATGCACACGAAGCTGCTGGAGCGCGGTCCGGGCCGGGTGTCGCCGTTCTTCATTCCGGGCCTGATCGTGAACCTCGCGGCGGGACAGATTTCGATTCGCTACGGCTGCAAGGGTCCGAACTCGGCGCCCGCGACCGCCTGCGCCACCGGCGCGCACGCGATCGGCGATGCGTTCAAGATCATCCAGCGCGACGATGCGGACATCATGTTCGCCGGCGGCAGCGAAGCAGTCATCACGCCGCTCGCGCTGGCCGGCTTCGCGGCCATGCGCGCGCTCTCGACGCGCAACGACGAGCCGGAGCGCGCCTCGCGTCCGTGGGACCTCAACCGGGACGGCTTCGTGATCGGCGAAGGCGCGGGCATCCTCATCCTCGAGGAGATCGAGCACGCGAAAAAACGCGGCGCGACGATCTACTGCGAACTGACCGGCTACGGGATGTCGAGCGATGCGTACCACATCACCTCCCCCGCCGAGGATGGCAGCGGGATGATCCGCGTGATGCGCGCGGCGCTGCGCGATTCGGGACTGCATCCCGAGGACATCGATTACATCAACGCGCACGGGACGTCGACCGCGGTCGGCGATCGCACGGAGACCGTCGCGATCAAACAGGTGTTCCACGAGTACGCGTACAAAGTGGCGGTGAGCTCGACGAAGTCGATGACCGGCCACCTCCTCGGCGCCGCAGGCGGACTGGAAGCCGCCGTGGCGGCGATGACGATCAAGACGAACGTGATCCCGCCGACGATCAACTACGAGACGCCCGATCCCGACTGCGATCTCGATTACGTCCCGAACAAAGCGCGCGAGCAGAAGGTGACGCACGTGATGTCGAACTCCTTCGGCTTCGGCGGCACGAACGCGACGCTGATTTTTTCGCGATTGTCATCCTGAGCCGCCGAAGCCACGTAGCGCGAAGCGCGGAGTGGCGTAGGACGGCGAAGGATCCCCGGCTGATAACCGCGGCAGGGCGGGGCGCTGCGAAACTCCACCGCCCTACCGTTGTTAGCAGCCGGGGATCCTTCGACCGTCCTTCGCTGCTTCGGCTTCGCCGACGCAAGCTCCGGCGGCTCAGGATGACAGCGGGTATCCTTCGCGGATTGAACGCGAAAACCTTCACGCCCGCCTGGTTCCTGCGCGGACCGCATGCGCAGACGATCTGGGGACGCCTGGCGCGGCCGCGGCGCTTGGTGAAGTTGCGGCGCGAAACGCTCACCACTCCCGACGGTGACGAACTGCTGCTCGATCACCTCGACGCGGCGGTGCGCGATGAGCGATTCCGCTTTGTCCTCCTTCACGGACTGGAAGGAAGCACGAACTCCGTCTACATGCAGGGCTTGCTCTCCGTCATCGCGCGGCATGGCTTCGCGGCGACGGCGGTCAATTTCCGTTCGTGCGCGCGCGATCCGCAACGCGTCGGACGTTCGATTCCGAATCGGCGTCCGCGTTTCTATCACTCCGGCGAGACCAGCGACTTCGACTTCGTCGTGCGCACGTTGCGCGCGCGCGAGCCGAATGTGCGTCTGCTCGCGGCCGGCGCGTCGCTCGGCGGCAACGTCGTGTTGAAGTGGCTCGGCGAGCATCCCGGACAAACGGACGTCGCTGCCGCGGCCACGTTCTCCGTTCCGTACGACCTCGGCGCGGGCTCGAAACATCTCGAGGACGGCTTGTTGCGCCGCTTCTACGTCAACCGCTTTCTGGCCACGCTGAAGAGAAAAACGAAGTGGCTGGTGGCGCATTTTCCGGAGATGCGCGAGCGCGTCGATCTGAAGGCTGTCATGCGGGCGAAGACGTTTCGCGACATCGACAACGCCGCGACCGCGCCGATCCACGGTTTCCGCGACGCCGACGATTACTACGCGCGCTCCAGCTCCATCCACTTCCTCGGCGCGATCACGACGCCGACGCTTTGCCTGAGCGCGGCCGACGATCCGTTTCTGCCGGCCGAGGTGCTGGAGAAAGCGAAAGCGGTGGCGTCGCCGGCGGTCGAATTTCACATCACCGACTGCGGCGGACACACCGGCTTCATCGCCGGCTCGGCGCCGTGGCGGTGCGAGTACTGGGCCGAGGAGTTGGTGGTGGGGTGGCTGGCGGAACAGGCGCGATGACGGCTCGGCGCGATCTGATTCTCCGCGTCGGCGCAGCGATCTGGGGCTTCGCCGTCGCTATCTCGCTGCTGCCGTTCTGGCTCGGACCGCCGCCGCCGGGCCAGTTGCCGGGATTCGCGACGTCGATGGGCCTCGACGCACGCGCGCCGCTGCGTTTCGTGCTCAGCCTGATCCTCGTTCCGCTGCTCTGGACCTTCGCGCTCCGTCCCATTCTCACGATCCTCGGGCGCGACGACACGCGCGCATGGGCGCGCAATGCGTTCACGTCCGCCGCGATCGGCATCCTCTGGTTCGTCATCATCGATCGCAATCTCGCATGGGTCGTGATCGCGCCGGCGCTCGTCCTGGCTGTGTCGCTGGCGATGCGCAAGGTCGACGCGCGTTTCACGCGCCACGATCTGATCCTGCTGCCGGTCCTGGCGACGACGTACCTCGCGCTGCTCGATCTGTTGCCGCGATCGGTCGAACAAGTTCTGCTGCTGTCGGCGTTGATCGTGTTTCTCGTTCGCATCGCCATCGCGCTGATCCGCCGCGAAAACGGATTGCCTCCGGGACCATGCTTCGCGCTCGCGCCGCTCGGCCTTGTGCTGCAATCGAGTTTCAATTCGTACGACATCCGCCATTCGCCGTGGGCACCGCTCGCGCTGGTCGTGATCTCTCCCTTGCTCCTGCGCGCGCTGATCCGCGACTCCTCGGCAACGCGCGCGCGATTCCGCGCCGCGTTGCGTTACGTCATCTATCCGCTCGCCGCGTACGCGTATCTGAGCGCGACGAGCCAGATCGCGGCAGAGGGGATGCCGCGCGCCGATCTGTTCGAAGATCAGCAGCACATCGTGCCGGCGGCGGAGATGCTGCGCGGCGAGAAGGCGTATCGCGACATCATCCCGGCGCACGGATTCGTGCAGGACGCGCTGGTCGACTACGCCGCCTTTCGCACCGGACCGGTCACGCTCGGCCGCGCGCTGAAGTTTCGCGGCGTGATCTCGGGCACGATCATCATCGCCCACTACGCGCTGGTCGCAGCCGCCACAGGCTCCCCCGAGCTCGGACTCACCTCCACCTTCCTGGCCATGCTCCTCGGCACGGCCGGCGGCTCGATCCGCGTGCTGCCGGCGATCGCGACGCTGGCGCTCATCGCCGGCGCGCTGCGGCGCCGCAATCCGCGCTGGTTGATCGCCGCCGGCGTCGGCGTCGTCGTCTGCATCCTGACCAGCCTCGATCACGGCGCGTACACACTCATCGCGCTGCTGATCGCGGTCCTCCGCTTCCCCGCCGATCGTAAACGCGCGTTCGTATCGGCGGCGATCGGAGGCGGGGCGGCGGCGATCGTCGCATTCGCGGCGATGGCGTTGAACGGCATCGCCGTCGACTTCGTGCGCGTGACGCTTTTCGAGATCGCATCGCTAGGCCCCGTCTACACGCTCACGGTCTTCGATGCGCCGCCCGCACTGCAGCACATCAACAACATCCCCGAAGTCCTGGCCGCGCTCTTCGACAAATCGGCGTTCCTCTACGTTTTCTGGCCGGTGATGATGCTGCTCGTGGTCGTGGCGCTGACGTCGCGAACGCCGATGACACCGCGCCGGCGAGCGCATCGCGAAGCGTTCCTGATCATCGCCATCTACGGCGTGATCACGGCGATTTCATACGCGGAACGCCATCATCTGCTCTGGCTCTTCGTGGCCGCGCCGCTGATCACGATCTCGATCTTCCGCCTGTTCCGAAGCCGCAATCCCGTCGCGCGCGTGCTCGCGCCGGCGCTCGTGATCGTAGCGTTGATGATCGGCCAGCCGACCGCGCACATCGCCATCGTCGGCGCGCTTCGCCACGCGCACGGTCCGCTCGACAGCGATGCGCGCGAGCTCGCGCTGCCGCGCGCGCGCGGCGCGCTGTCAAAATCGAGCGACGCGGCGGTGATCGACGCCGTGCAGCGTTATGTCTCTTCGCATCTCCAGGCGAATGAGACATGGTTCGACTTCACCAACCGAGGGAATCTCTACTTCCTGCTCGATCGCGACTGCCCGATCCGGCAGCTAGAAGTGGCCTTTTACGAAACAGAGGAGCGCCAGAGCGACGTCATCCGCCGCATCGAACAAAACCCGCGCATCCGCTTCGCCCTCATGCCGCCCGACGCCGACAACACCACCGTCGACGGCGTCCCGAACCGCGTCCGCGCCCCGCTCGTCGATGCCTACTTGCGCGATCACTTCACGCCCGACCACGAAGAAGGCGGCGTCAATTTCTGGCGGCGGAAGTAATGTGCGCCATGCCGCGGAGCGGCATCAGAAGGTAGCGAGGGGTGCGAGCAGCTTCATCGCGAGCACCCCTCGAAACGAGAGTCGAAAACGAAGTGTGCCGCGTTAGCGGCACTGGATGGAGTGTCGCATTTTCTGCTGCCGCTGACGCGGCACAAATCCTGAGGGGCCGCCAAGTTTCCAGGGGTGCTCGCTTCGCTCTCACCCCTGGCTACCTTCTGAAGCCGCTAACGCGGCGGCCCGCCCTACCCTAATTCCTGCTCGGATCCCCTCCCTGCCGAAAGGGCGCGAGGAACTGCAGGTTTTCGATCCGGCCCTGTAGCTCATCCCCGATCTCCTCGGCGCGCGCGACGAGATCGTCGGTCTCCAGCAGGCGCTGTTTCTCGGCGGGGTCGAGCGTCAGCGACATGATCAGCGCGTTCGTCAGCGCTTCCAGACCGACGGACTCGATCTCCGGCACCGCGCCCTGCTCGGGCAGATAGTGCAGGTACTGCTGCGACAACTCCTTCAGCCACGTGCGCTGCGCGTACGCGGCGGTGGCGTCGCCGTCGAGCTGCGGCTGCGCGACGACGCGCGCCACGCGGTACGGCTCGCGCGAGACTTCATCGATGATGCGGAAGCGCGTTTCGCCGTGCACGAGGATGTTGTAGCGGCCGTCGTCGAGCGTCACCGTCTGCTCGATGCGCGCGACGGTTCCGCATGCGTAGACCGGCGGCGCGCCGAGGTAGTCGGCGTCGTAGCCGGGCTGCAGCAGGACGATTCCGAAACGCTGATCGGAGGCCATGACGTCGGCGATGAGCTGCCGGTAGCGCATCTCGAAAACGTGCAGCGGTACGCGCGTCTGCGGAAAAAAGACGAGGTTCGGCAGCGGAAAGAGCGGCAGCAGAAACTCGCCTTCGGAGAGAGAGGACATAGCGGCGGTGGCGCGATTCTATCGCCGTAAGCCGTAGCGCTACGGAACGAACAGCGTGTCGTGCGGCGCCGAGCGCTCGGCCTCGGGGCGGCCGGCCGTGTAGTAGTAGAGCGACACCGATTTTCGCGACATCCCCTCGGGCGCCGTCAGCGGATGCGGATGTCCATGAAACGACGTGTCGGTCGTCGAGAAAATCACGGTGCGGTTGAACGACGGCAGGATCTTCGCGCGGCACGCGGACATGTCGCGATCCCAAAGTTCGAGATGCCCGCCGTACTCGTCGCGCCAGTTTTTGTTCAGATACACGAGCATGTTCAGCCGGCGATCGAGTTTGAGCTTCGGATGGACGTTGAAGTCGGCGTGAATCTTCAGGAATCCACCCGGCTCGATCTGATGCAGCCCGCCGCCGCCGAAGTAGGGATCGGGGATCAGTCCCTCGATGCCGGTCAGCGCCTCCAGCCAGAGCAGCATCTCGAACGAGTTCATCGCATCGAGAAATGCGCGGACCGTTTTCGAGATGGTGCTGGTCTCGTGAAAATATCCGAGCTTCTTTTCCGTCGTCGAATCGAACTCGCGCCAGCGCATCGCCTCGCGCGATGGAAACTCGCGCAGCACGGCGTCGAGCGCGTCGTCGTCGAACAGGCCGTCGAGGACGATGTGCGGAAACGGCTCGGCGTTCGCGTATTGCGCGTGCAGAGTTCGCGGATCGTAATTGAGTTTCATCGTGAGTCTAACGGTGCCACGTCACGTCGGGTTTGCGGACGAAATCGATCGCGATCTCGGGCGAGTACGTCGTCCATCCCGCGGGCGAATCGTACCGGATGCGGAGCGAGATGCCGGCCATGCCCGGAAGCTTCAGCGCATCGCGGCGGGGGATCTCGAAGGCCTGCACGCCGTTCGCGATGACCGCGCTGTACTTGCCATCGGGGTATGGGCCGAGGTCCCAGTAAAGCGCGGGATTGCGAAAGTGAAAGGCGGCGGAGAGCGGCGCGTCATTGCGAATCGATCCGCAAAACTGTTTGGCGATGCCGGCGACGCGCGGCGTGATCTCGACGATCTGGCGCCCTTCGAATTCGAACACGCGTTTCGCGCCGATGCCTGCACCGCAGAGAAAAATGTCGTCGTAAAACCAAGCCCCGGCGGGACGTCCGAAGTGGACCGTCTTCAGCCACTGCACCTCGCCCAACGCGGCCGGAGGCACCAGCGCATTGCGCAGCAGCGCGTCGGGCGGCAGATCGTAAAAATAGAAGCGCGCTTCGTCCGCCATGCGGCGGCGCAATGGGAACTCCTTGCGCCACTCGGCGCGGTTCGCGGCGATGGCGATCAGCGGAACGGCCACGAGCAGCGCCGCCGCGACGCGATCGTTGCGGCGCGTCGTCGCGGCCGCGAATGCGATCGACCACGCCAGCCACGGAACGGCGACGTAACGTCGATTCACTTCTTTCGCCAGCGGAATCAGCGGCGCTGCGGCCACGACGATCGCCGCGACGAGCAGCAAAAACGATCCTCGACTGCGGATGGCGAAGGCGATGGTGAGCGTCATCAGCACGATGACCAGCAGTCCGGCGGCTAGTCCTGCGCCGGCCGCGCCTTCCATGATGCGCAGCGGCAGCAGCACGAGTAGCCGCGGCCACTCGGCCGCATCGATCTGCCATCCGTACGCGCCGAGGAACGTGCCGAGAACGGCGTGACGCCAAAGGAAGTAGGCGATCGCGGCGACGCCATGGCCGACCGCGAAGCGCGCGCGCGTTTGTGGCACAGACACTCTTGTCTGTGCGTCGCGCAGCGGCAGCGCGAGGAGCAGCAGCGGCAGCGGGATGGCTACTTCTTTCGCCAGCATCGCCAGGAAGTAGCAGAGGATCGAGACGACGTCCCATGCGATGCTCGGACGCCGCAGCGCCGCGGCGAACGCGATCACCGAGAGCGCGCAGAACGCGATGGCGAGGAAGTAGTGAATCGTCGAAAGCTGCACGACCACGGAACAGATCGGCGGTCCGAGCGCGAACAGCGCCGCGGCAGCGAACGAGCGCTTCCAGTCGAGGAACTGCCTCACGGCGGCGTAGACGAGCACGATCGTGATCGCCGCGACCGCGAGTTGCAGCACGTAAAACCGCGCTGGATCGAAGCCGAAGATCCTTCGCATCGTGTGAAACGCCACCAGCAGCAGCGGCGTGAAGAGTTGCTGCGGCCAGACGCGCGCATTCGTGAACACGTCGACGAACGGGTAGTCGAACGTCGTGCGCAGAAGGTTCGCGTCGTCGTACGTCAGCCAGAGGCCGAGGATTTTCCGGTAGAGAAGGATCGTGAGGAGGATGAGTGCGGCGATTGCAATCGCATCGACGTAGCGCCGTCGGCTCGACGGCTGGACCGCCAGCGGCTCGCTGGCGATTCCCGGTTCGCGCCGCCGAGCCGGCGGCGGTCCAGCCGGCGGGCCGCCGGCGCTACGTCCATTCTTCATGCGTCGATTGCGCAACGGTAGTTCATTCCAGCGCTCGATGCCCGCCCAACGGAATTGTGGCCGGAATCGTATTCACACCGTGCGCCCGCTACTGGCAGCGCTCGCGTTGTGTCTCTTCGTTGCCGGCCCGTCCGAAGCCGCCCGCCTGCACTCCGCGCGCACGCCGGTGCGGTTGCTGTGGATCGGCGCGCATCCCGACGACGAGTCGCTGATCGCGCCGATCTTCGGTCCGATCTGCGCTACCAACGACTGCACGCTCCTCGTGCTCACGAACGGATCGCCGCAACGCGCTGCCGAGTTTCAGCGCTCCGCGGCGGCGCTGCACGCGCATGCGATTCAGTGGGATCTGCCCGACGTCTTCGACGTGACGCAATGGGGCAACCGCGCCGCGCTCGTATCGAAGCTGGCCTCGATGATCGCGGCCGAGGAGCCGACGGCCATCTACACATTCGATCCGCGGCACGGTTCGTCGTGCCATCCCGCGCATCGCGAAGCGGGGCAATTGACACTCGACGCCGTCGCCACCCTGGGCACACACGCACCGCCGGTGATGCTCGTCGAGACGTTCATCCTGCGCGACGCCGCATCGCAGATCGTGGCATTCGCGCCGGCCACCGCGCTGGCGTCATCGATCGATGCGACGTTGAACTGGCGTTACCTGGTCGACGATGCGGCGATTCACGAAAGCCAGTTCTCGCCGGAACAGATCGAGATCCTGCGATCGATTCCGGCGGCGGAACGACGCGTGTGGCTACTTCCGGCCGGTGCTCCGGCCGGGCAGATCGCTAGTTGTCCGTGACGTTGCAGGGAGACCTGTTTCGCGCGGAGGCGCGGAGGACGCGGAGGAGAAGAAGAATCATCAACGCGTGCGTGCGAACACGCAGTCGCGGCACATGAAGTCGTCCGGCGCTTCTTCGATGCCGTACACCCACTTCCGCATCGTTCCCAGCTCCGCGCCTTCCAGCACCTCGGCCACGGTGTTCCGCGTGAGATCGCCGACGACGTACTTCTCGTCGTAATCCTCGCAACAGAGCACGCACTGGCCGCGCGGCGTGATGTGCAGATGCTGCAGCGGGCGCGAGCCGAGGTTGTCGCAGCCGGCCAAGCGTTTCTTCGGAGCGTCGGGCTTGAGTCCGACGTCGAGCCAGCCGGCGCGATCCATGACCACGTGGCGCTCGACGAGAAAGCGGCTTTCCGCAAAGCGCGCGCTGATCGCTTCGAAATCGGCGTCGTGGTTCGCATCGCCAGTGCCGAGGACGACGATCTTCATGACGTTGGCGAGAGGACGCGACTTCACGTAGTCGAGATTGCGGAGAACGGCCGGCAGGTGATCTTCGCCGCGGTCGCGGATGTAGCGCTCGCGATCGAGCGTCGAAAGGTTGATGCAGATGTAGTGAAGCGGACCGGCTTCGATGAGCGCGTCGACTTTGGCCGCCGTCAAACCCGAACCGTTGCTGAGCACCGCCACCGGCAGCTTCGCCGCGAACAGCGTGCGGCAGAAATCGACGAAGCGGCGATCGAGCGTCGGCTCGTTGTAGCTCTGCAGGAAAACGCTCTCGAGCGTCGAGCGATACGCGGTCAACTGGTTCACGATCCGCTCGAAGAGCTCGACCGGCATGTCGTAATCCTCGCGCGGCGCGATCGAGACGGGGCAGAAGTAGCACTTCTGATTGCACGCCGTCATCGTCTCCAGCGAGACGATCTTCAGCCGATGCAGCTTCGAAACGTCGCCGCGAACGAGCCAGCCGTCGTGTTCCAGCTCTTGGTCGACATCGCCCGTTTCGATGACGCGACGCAGCGCATCGAACTGCGGCTCGCCAACGTTCAACTCACGATCGGTGATCGGGTTGTAAATCCGCTCCGCGTCGATATGCAGAAACGGACTGACGCGGAGCTCCGTGGCGATGGCAGAAGACATGTCGATCGAGAGTGTACGGCGGCGATGCGCGCGCCGTCTAAACCGCGACGGCGCGCTTCGTCATCCCACTTCCTCACTTAAGATGTGCGCCCCATGTCGCCCGCTGTCCTTTTTCCCCGCTTCGATCACCCTGCCATCGAGGAGCGCTACGCTTCGTGGCAGAGTCAGACGTTGCTGCGTGCCGGGGGGGACATCGAGTTCGCGACGTATGACGCGGAGGAGCCGGCGTCGTTGGCGGCGGGGGGGTTGGAGAGCGATCACGTGCTGGTCGTTACCGATCCGCTGCTGTTGCCGCCGGCGAAGCTGGTGATGCGGTTGCGGGAGCTGCTGGTTCATACGCCGAGCGTCGTGGCGGCGTTGCCGGTGTCGAACGAAGCGGAGAATCCGTTTCAGCGGCGGGCGGCGCCGGCGCCGTATCTGACGTTGCGCGAGTTGCAACAGGTCACGGCGGAGTTGCAGAGCCGAGGAGCGGATGGGGAAGTCGTGAAGTGGGATGGGTCGGATCCGGCCGCCTACCTCTGCCGCACCGCGTGGCTGGAGACGATCGATGATCCTCCTCGGCATGCGCTGGCGGGACGCGAGGTGGTGCTCTCCCCTGCCGACTACGTCCATCGCTGGAGCTCGCTGCGCGGACAGACGCGCATGGATCTGCTGGCGCGCATTCCGGCCGACGCCAAATCGATCCTAGAATTCGGCTGCGGCGAAGCGCCGCTGGGCGCGGCGCTGAAGCAGCGGCAGAAATGCCGCGTGGTGGGGATCGAGATCGATGCGAAGGCGGCAGCGGTGGCGCGGAAGCGGATCGACGACGTCTACTGCGGCGATGCGCGCGAGATCGTGGCCCTGATCCGGGAGAAGTTCGACTGGATCATCGGCGGCGACATCGTCGAGCACCTCGATGAGCCGTGGTCCTTCCTGGCGGACCTGCGCAAGGTCTGCGCGCCGGGCGGACATCTGCTGCTGAGCATCCCCAACATCGCGCATGCGGCGGTGCTGAACGATCTGCTTCGCGGGCGGTTCGACTACGTCTACATGGGGCTGACGTGCGTCGGTCATCTGCGCTTTTTTACGAAGCGGACGATCGAAGAGATGCTGTCGATTGCCGGCTGGAGCGTCGTCGAGATCGCGCCGCAGGAGACGGTCGTCACGCGCGGGCGCGAGGAGCTGCTGGCCGCGCTGGCCGCGGCGCGCATCCCGCATTCGAAAGAGGATCTGGTGCCGGCCGGCTACTACGTCGTGGCGCGCAACGCATGAACATCGTCTATTTGATGGAAGACACCGCGCTGTCGGGCGGCATCCGCGTGCAGCTCGCGCAGGCGGACGCGCTGATCGCGCGCGGGCACCGCGTGCGCATCGTCACGAAAGGGTTGCCGCTGACGTGGCGGCCGTCGCGCGCGGAGTGGATTTACATCGACGACTTCAACACCTACGACGCGCGCGACGACGATTTCCTCATCGCCACGTTCTGGACCACGCTTCCCGCGGCGTACGCGATCGCGCCGGAGAAGGCGCTGCATCTCTGTCAGGGTTACGAAGGCTCCTTCACCGCCTATCAGCCGATTCGCAGCGAGATCGAGGCCGCGTACCGGCTGCCGATCCCGAAGCTGGTGGTCACGCGATCGCTGATCGAAATCTGCAGGCAGTTCAGCGACGACGTCACCTACATCGGCCAGATCGTCGACGACGATTTCTTTCGTCCGCGCACTCCGCCCGAAAACGAACCGATGCGCGTGCTGCTGTGCGGCGAATCGCAGGTCGACATCAAAGGCGTCAGCGAAGGCTACGGCGCGGCCGCGCATGCGCGCTGGTTCCATCAGAAGTTCGATCTGATCCGCGTTTCGCCGTGGGCGCCGTCGCGCGAGGAGCCGCTCGATGCCGTGCAGGAGTTTCATGTCGCGCTGAACACACGCGAGATGACGCGGCTGATGCATTCGTGCGATGTGCTCATCGCGCCGAACCATCGCGAGGAAGGATTCGGATTGCCGGCCGCCGAGGCGATGGCATCGGGAATCCCGGTGGTCATGACGTCGATTCCGTCGTACCTCTCGTTCGACGACGTCCGCGACTACGCGCTGTTCGCGCCGCAGGAGAACGCGGTTGAGATGGGGGAGAAGTTGATCGAGTTGCTCTCGGATGCTGATCTTCGACAAGGGCTGCGGGCTCGGGGGAGAGAGGTTGCGGAGCAGTGGCGGAGTGGGCGCGTCGCGGAACGTCTCGAAAAGGCGTTTCACCACAGAGGCACAGAGGACACAGAGAAATCCCTCTCTTCGTGATCGAGCATTGATTTCGCATGGGTGTGGCGCGGCCCTCGCGAAGCCTTGTGAAAAGTTTCTCAAACCCATAACATCGCGGCCCGTTTATGGCGAATCTTCCTTACGACAGTTCCGGCTCCATCATCCAGCGCAAGCGCGGCCTCCCTCCCGGCGAGGGCGCCGAAAAAGGGCTCATCACGCTGCCGGGCGAATCGGAGCGCGAGATTGAAGACCTTGCCGGCGGAACGTACCTGACCACCACCGTCGACACGATGGTGAACTGGGCGCGCGGCAACTCGCTCTGGCCATTGCCGTTCGGCACCGCGTGCTGCGCCATCGAGTTCATGTCGATGGTGTCGTCGCACTACGACATCGCGCGCTTTGGCGCCGAGGTCGTGCGCTTCTCGCCGAGGCAGGCCGATCTGATGATCGTGGCGGGAACGATCGTCGACAAGATGGCGCCCGTGCTGAAGAAAATTTACGAGCAGATGCCGGAGCCGCGCTACGTCATCGCCATGGGTGCCTGCGCCACCTCGGGCGGCTTCTACCGCGCCTATCACGTGGTTCAGGGCATCGACGAAATCATCCCGGTCGATATGTGGGTGCCCGGGTGCCCGCCGACACCGGACGGGTTGATGTACTCGATCCTGAAACTTGCCGAGAAGATCAAGCGAGGCGAGCGGTGAGTACGCTCACGAAGTTCTCCGCAATCCCCTACACCGGTCCGGCGCCGACCAATCGCGAGCCGTACGTTCCGGTCGGCGCGGCCATCGCTGACGCGCGCGGCGACGTCATCGCCAAGCTGTTGCAGCATCCGGCCATGATTCAGGAAACGGGGCAGGACATGGCATCCTTCATCGTCGGCAAGGACGCCATCATCGACGTCCTGCGCACGTTGAAAGAGAGCGACGAGCTGGCCTTCACGATGCCGCTCGACCTTTTCGCGGTCGACTATCCGCGGCGCGACAAGCGGTTCGACGTCATCTACCAGCTCTACTCGCTGAAGAACAACGAACGCATCCGGCTCAAGGTTCGCGTCGGTGAGGACGAGCCGATTCCGACCGGAACCGGCATCTACAAAGGCCTCAACTGGTACGAGCGCGAAGTGTTCGACATGTACGGCGTCGTTTTCGAAGGCCATCCGAACCTGCGCCGCATCCTCACGCACGAAGCGTTTCAGGGCCATGCACTGAGGAAGGATTACGATCCGGCGCAGCGGTGGCTGCTCACCGAGAAGGACGTCGCCAAGATCACGCCGGTCGTCGATCCGCGTTTCGAAAACGTCGACACCGATTACGAGCGCGTCACGCTCAACCTCGGGCCGTCCCATCCGGCCACGCACGGAACTCTACGCATCGTAGTTACTCTTGACGGCGAGACCATCATCGGTGCCGATCAGGAGATCGGATACCTGCATCGCTGCTTCGAGAAGATGTCGGAGACGCACACGTATCAGCAGGTGATTCCGTACACCGATCGGCTCAACTACTGCTCCGCGATCATCAACAACGTCGGCTACTGCATGGCCGTCGAGAAGCTCCTCGGCATCGAAGTTCCGGCCCGCGCGCAGCACATCCGCCTGATGCTGTCGGAGTTCATGCGCATCGCCGATCATCTGGTCTGCATCGGCACGAACCTCGTGGACATGGGCGCGCTGACGAACTTCTGGTACCTCTTCCAGCCGCGCGAAGAAATCTACGGACTGATCGAATCGTGTTGCGGCGCGCGTCTACTGCCGAGTTACACACGCATCGGCGGTTTAGCAGTCGACGTCCCGCCCGACTTCCTCGAAAAATCGCAGCGCCTCGTCGACATGATGCCGAAGTTCATCAACGACGTGGAGAAGCTGGTCGACCGCAACAAAATCTTCCTCGACCGCGTCGTCGGCATCGCGCCGATCAGCGCCGAGGATGCCATCAACTACGGCTTCACCGGGCCGTGCCTGCGCGCGTGCGGCGTTCCCTTCGACATCCGCAAAGCCAGCCCGTACCTCGGATACGAGACGTACGACTTCGACATCCCGATTGCCGAGGGCGGCGACACGTACGCGCGATTCCTGGTGCGCATGGAAGAGATGCGGCAGTCGCTGAAGATTCTGCAGCAGGCCATCGAGCGCGGACTCCCCGAGGGGCCGGTCATCGTCGACAATCCGTACGTCGCGCTGCCGCCGAAATCGAAGGTCTACAACGAGATGGAGTCGCTCATCTACCACTTCAAGCTGATCATGCACGGCATTCAGCCGCCGGTCGGCGAGACGTACTTCCAGGTCGAAGGGGGCAACGGCGAGCTCGGTTTCTACGTCGTCTCCGACGGCACGAAGAATCCGTATCGCGTGCGCTGCCGTCCGCCCTGCTTCCAGATCTACTCCGCGTTCGGCGAGATGATCACCGGCCAGACGATCCCCGACGCCGTCGCGGCGCTCGGATCGCTGAACATCATCGCCGGAGAGTTGGACCATTAACCGATGAACGTCACACGTATCAGACCAGGTGTCGTACGGGTCGAGCGGACGCCGCTCACGGTCCTCGACCGCCTCTACCTCCCGCAGGTCATCGCCGGAATGATGGTGACCATCGGCCACCTCATGAAGAATCTGTTCAACATCAAGAAGCTGCCGACGATCTCATATCCCGAGGTCAAGCGCGTCTACTCCGAGCGCTTCCGCGGCCGGCACATCCTGACCACGCGCGAAGACGGCACCACGCGCTGCGTGGCCTGCTACATGTGCTCGACCGCCTGTCCCGCCGAGTGCATCACCATCGAGGCCGGCGAAGACGAGCGGACGCGCGAGAAGTTCCCGGTGCGCTACGACATCGATCTGCTTCGCTGCATCTTCTGCGGCTATTGCGTCGATGCGTGTCCCGAGGACGCGATCTACATGACGCGCGACTACGAGATGGCCATCGACACGCGCGCGCGTTCGGTCGTCGGATTGCGCGATCTCGTCGTCCCGCCGAATTTCCCGGTCGGTCCAATGGGATGGCGGCCGTACTACGGTTCGATCGACAAACGCGGCACCGCCGGCGGCACAGGCATCGGCCAGCAGCTTCGCAGCGCGCCGTTCGCAGACGACGCGCCGCCGAATCCGGACGTTTTTCGCGGCGGGGACGCGCAATAGCGCCGCTCCATGAAACCGCTCGAGACGACGGTCGAAGAAGTCCTGCGCAAGGCCATTCAGTCCGAGATCGAAACGCGCGCGTACTACCAGGCCATGGCCGAGCGCGCCGCCGATGCGTTGACACGCAAGCGGATGCTGCAGCTCGCCGACGGTGAGCTGGTCCATCGCGCCAAGATGGAGCGGAAGTACCGCGAGGAAGTCGGACACACGGCGCCCGCTCCGCTTCCGGCCACGATCGAGCTGCCGTCCGACCTCGTCGATATCGACTTGAGCCGCGCTCTCAAACACGCCCTCGAACGCGAACGCGAATCGGAGAGCTACTTCCGCTTCATGGCCGAGCGCGTCCCCGACACGAAACTCGGCGCGCTGTTCATGGAGCTGGCGGAGATCGAGTGGAAGCACAAAACGGATCTGCAGGCGGAGTACGATGCGGCCGCGCCGCCGGACAGCTTCCTGAACGATCTTTAAATAATCGTTTTGCCGCTGTTAGAAGCATGATGCTGCGGCTCACATCAATCTGGCTCCGGCACAACTCCGTTGTCGCGCGGAATGACATTGAAGAGACTCTCGAAGATTATGGTATAAAACCATAATCTTGAGAGCGCCACGGCTAGTTGTCTTTCTGCTCGCAGTTCCAACGTTACTTCACGCCGCCGGTCACGATGTGTCGGCGCTGAGATTCGGAGCGTTGCCCTGTTGCTCGTCTTACTCGCCGCCTGCTGCCGTTACCGCGTGGGACGGCACGCGCTTCCTGACTGTCACCACCCCGAGAGCCGTCCCTGACATCGGCTTGTTCGGCTGGTTCTCGGACCCCGATCGTTCCGCGGGCACGTCGTTTCCCGTGCTGCCGTCCGGCAGGTATCTCTACCTCCTATCCGGCGCGAACGGTCACTACTTCGCCGTAATCCAGGACGATGTCGGCATCGAGTTCCTGAACATCGATTCCTCCGGCGGCCTTCAATCAAGGGTGCCGGCGTATTTCACGGAAGCTGGGATTCGAGCCGTCGGCTACAACGGGAAGCAGGTACTCTTCATCACCACAAAAGGGGACGCGCCGGATTCGGCCAGTCTCTGGCTATATGACCTCGCCGGCCGGCTGGTCAGAACGGCAACCATGCCGACATACGCCGGCAATGATTACGCGGTTACGAGCTCCGGCGACGCGTTCGTCATCGCCACGGCCGGATCGCGCGACGTCCGAACCTTCACGCTTCGCGCAGACGGCACGACGTCGGCGACGCTGGTCGCTCCCGGCAACCCGTTCGAGCAGTGGCGCGTCGCCGTCGACTGCACTCACGCTCGCACCGCGATTGCCTGGATGGACACTGGTGGCCGCGGTTATGGCGCCGTCGTTCTGGCGGATGGCAGGGTCAGCACGCCCACTCCGTTACCACTCGGCCGCACCAATCTGAAAATAGCGCTAGTGGGACTGGCGTCCGGTTATGCCGTGGTCTGGGACTCGAAACCCGGCACGTCGGCACTCCGTGTCGATGAGAACTTTCAACTCACCGACACGCAACCGATTCTCATCGGCTCCGATGGATTCCTCGCCGCCGCGTCGAACGGATCGACAATCAACGTTGCGATGGCCGGGACCTCCCTCTCAACCGTCTCCGCAACGGCGGAACCGGCCGGGTTTGCGATCGACTCTCCGGTCGAGCTGACGGCGGCGGTACCGCAATCGATGACGTCGTTGGCCGCAGACAACGTCGATTTCGTCGCGACGTGGGTGGAGAGCTCTGCATCTGGCCAGACGGCCAGGATTGGCCGCGTCAGCCGTTCCGGCGCGCCGCTCGACGGCGCCGGCACTCCGCTCGCCGGCAGTCTCAATACCTCGACGATCGTCCCCGGCGGCGCGTCGCAGTTTCTCGGCGTTCAGGACACGCAGGCAGGACTTTTCGTGACTCGATTTTCGTCATCGGGTACGCCCCTCGATGCGGTTCCGGTCAAGATCACGGCTCAGGCCTTCTCGTTTCCGGAGATCGCATGGAATGGAAGCGGGTATCTCCTGGTCTGGACGCACGAGGGGGCCTTGCTCGAATCGTTCCTCAGCGCCGGCACGTCGACGGCGACGCCCACCAGACCACTCCCCCTGACGTCGCCGGCGTACGTGTATCGCCCGAGCCTTGCGTGGAACGGGAGTCAATTTCTCCTTGCCGCAAGCGTCGGGGATCCGCCACCAGGCTGCACCTGCATTGGATCGCCAACCGCGGTGGCGATCATGCGCCTCTCACCCGATGGGACAGCGGTCGGCACGCCCGTCATCCTTTCCCGGACCGGGTACCAGCCGCATGTGGCGTCGAACGGCACGGATTTCGTCGTCGTGTTGGAGGGCGCCGCGCTCTCCTCGGTCATTGTCCGAAGCGCTGGCGGCGCGCTTCAGGCCGGCGCTGAATTGCCGCTCTTTTCGCGCGGCGGCGCCGCCGCGGTTGCCGCCGATGGCGACGGATACCTGGCGGCAGTTCGGTATCAGGTCCTCGGCAGCTCATGGCTGGCCGCCGTGCGCATCGATCGGGACGGCAAGGCGTCGCTTCCCGTAGTGACCGCGGCGTATGGCCCCCCTGTGTACCCTCCGCGTCCGTTCATCGCGATAAACAGCGGAGGTGAGGCGGCGATCGCAGTGACTGAGGACGCAGTTCCGCCTTCGCTCACTTCGCGGGCACGGATGTATCTGCTCTCCGAAATGACTGAAACGATTCCCGCTCCTCCTCCGGCACCGCGGCGCGTGGATGTGCAGTTCGAGACGCCCCTGGCGAAACTGACGTGGGAAAGCGACGACGCTGCTGCCTTCGCTGTGGAGCGTTCGACGGACCACGGAAGGAACTGGTTCACGATGCTTACGATGCCCGGCACGGCGCGAGCTGCGAATCTCATCGCCAACTCCGGGGATCTCGTCCGCATACGGGCTTTGAATGCTGGCGGCGCGTCGGATGGAGTCCCTGTCAGCGTGGGAAGCCAACCGCGGCACCGCGCCGCCCGGTAACCTCTCTCTTACACGCTTCCGAAGGAGGCGCCGCGCCGCCGGACAGCTTCCTGAATGACCTGTAAATAATTACTGCGCTGCCGAGGTTTTTATGCTATATCGGCATGAATGCCCCGCGTCGCCGCCGCCCTCCTCCTGACGCTCGTAGTGTCATTCTCTGCAGGCGCCGCGGGGCATGAATCCGGCGCGGGCAGTGCGGCATTGTCGACGCGCAATCAGGCGGCGACGAATCGGAGAAATCAATGACGATGTCCAACTTCCGCGTGGCCGTACGCGTGCTCGCTCTCGTGCTTCTCCTGCCACTGCCGTTGTTGGCCCTCGGCCGGGATCTCGCCACGCCGCGCCTGGCAACGCCGGACTACGACGTGCAGTTGACCGCCGCCTCGGCGACGGCGAAAGGATTTCTCCTCCGCTGGAGCTCGGCCACGCACGGCTACTCCACGACGGCCGACGCGGCCGGCGTGCCGCGCATTCCGGCAACAGGGAGGACTTCCTCGACCGCCGCAGCGCTCTTCCCGAACGGGGACGGCTATCTCGCGCTTTCGGAAAACGGGATCGCCGAGCTGGACGCCAGCGGCGCGGTGGTGCGCACCTCCGCCTTCGAGCATGCTCCGCTGCTTTTTGCGCGCGCCGCCTTCGACGGTACGAACTTCTTCCTCGTCTCCGCAATCGTCGGTGGAGCCACGGGGCGCCTCGTCGATCGGAGCGGTCACGTGATCTCCACGACGACGCTTCCGGTCCCTGACCCTGCCAATTCCTTTGTCTCCCTCGACGTCACGGCGTCGGCCGGCGGTTTTACGATCATCGTCGGCGATTCGGAGCAAGGCATCTTCGCGCTTCAGATCAGCCCCGCCGGCAACTTCGTGACCAGGGTCAATGTCTTCGGACCGGGCAACGACAAGCGCTACCGGGTGTCGATCGCGACGAATGCCGGCCACACCGTTGCCGCCTGGACCACGTACGGCGGCTCGACCTTCGTTCATACCGTGGCGCTGCAGGGAGACTCTGTGGCTCTCGACTCGATCATGCCGGCCGGCGTCGAGTTTTCGTTCGGTGTCACCCTTCTGCCATCCGGCGACGGCTTCATCCTGCTTCGAAACGCCTTTGCCGCAAGTCCGTTCCAGAACCGCGTGTTGAGCTACCGTCTCGACGCAACCGGCGCGTCGCGCGACGCCAGCTCCACAATGCTTTACGCGGGGTCCTACGGAGGTGCAGCGGCGACGTCGCACATGCTCGTGCTGCTGTCGTACCCGGACGGCGTGCCGAACATGGTCGAAACGTCGTACGTCATCTCCGACAGCGGCATTGCTCCTGCGGCGACCTACGACGTTCTCACCACCGCGGTCAGCCAGATCTCGCCGTCCGTGGCGAGCGACGGCGTGGACTTTTTCGCCACGTGGCTCGAGACAACGCCGACCACGATGAGGATCGCGGCCACCCGCGTCACGCGCCTCGGGGTGCCGCTCGACGGCTCCGGTCTGATCGTCGCGGAAACTCCCTCGTCCTTTTCCAGCCGCCCGCTGGCGGCGCCCGTCGTTGCATTCGGCGGCGGCGTGTATCTGGTTGTCTATTCGTTGACGGCGGCGCCTCCGTCGACGGAACGCGACATCATGGGCCGCAGGTTCGCTCGCGACGGCACGCCCATCGATGCCGCACCGTTCGTCATCAGCCGGAACGGAGCCGTTCCGTCCGTGGCGTTTGGAGGCGGCCGGTTTCTCGTGGCCTGGCTACTCGTGTCTGAGTCGTCGGTCGGCGGCGCGACCGTCGGCACGGACGGGACGGCAGGGGCGGAACACTTGCTGTCGCCGGCGCGCCCGCTTCTGTCCATCGAAGAGCTGGGATCTCCGAACCGTCCCACGATCGGCTGGAACGGCCGTCACTTCGTCGTCATCTACGACCTGTGGAACAAGACACTGGGCACAGACCGCGTTCGCGTGGTTCGCACCTCTCCGGAGGGCGTACCGCTCGACGCGCACACGACTGAGCTCATCAGCAGCGGCAGCATCGACGGCGCGATCGGTTGCAGCGATCAGGAATGCCTCGTGAGCTTCCTCGGATCCGGAGTGATTGAGGCGGCGGTGCTGCACGACGATGAGGGATTGCATGCCGATCCGCCGAAAGTCTTCGCGAACAGCTCTTACGCCTCGTACGCAGCCGTGGCGTTCGACGGCGCCTCCTATATCGTCGCCTGGCGTACCGGTGACTCCCTCACCGGCTCCGCACGCTTCTCGCGCAGCGGCCAACCCTACGCGATCGCGATGACAGGAAACGCCAAGGCGTTCCCGACGACGCCTCCCGAGCTCGCGCCGAACCCTCCCGTGTCGCCCCCGGCCGCCGCGTCCAATGCAGCCGGTGACACCGCCATCGTAACGACCGAGTTCAATACGGTCTGGATGATGGACCGGGCGAAGTTCTATCTGGCCTCGGAGTTCCAGCCGCGCCATCGGGCGTCGCACTGATTGCCGGACCGATCTGTAAATAATCACTGCGCTGCCGAGTCTTTTATGCTATATCAGCATGAATGCTCCGCGTCGCCGTCGCCCTCCTCCTGGCGCTCGTAGCGTCATTCTCTGCCGGCGCCGCGGGGCATGATCTGACGCCGCGGACGGCGGTGAACCAAGTCGCCCCTTCGCTGGCGAGCGACGGCGTCGACTTTTTTGCGGCTTGGAACGAAACGACGGCTACCACGACTCGCATCGTCGTCGGCCGCGTCACGCGATCAGGCCTGCCGCTCGACGGCACGGGCATCGTCGTGGCGGAGTCTTCTACTTCTCCTTCTGCTCACGTCTCCAGCCCGGCGGTGTCATTCGGAGCGGGGGCTTATCTGGTCGTTTTCACGAAGGGCGTTTCCTGGGAGGGCGACCTGATGGGCCGAAGGTTTGCCCGCGACGGCGCACCAATCGACGCCGCACCATTCCTGATCGCCCACAACGCGGGCGCGCCATCGGTGGCGTTCGGAGGGAGCCGCTTTTTCGTGGCGTGGCCGAACTATCGTGGGAAGTCGATCATCGGCACGACGATCGCGGCTGACGGCTCGGTAGGGATGGAACAGCAGTTGACGCCGGCGCTCGCTCTGGAGCTGAAAGAAGAGTATGGCGAGCTTGAACGGCCGATGATCGGATGGAACGGCCGCCACTTCATCGTCGCCTATATCGACTGGGAGTACGCCGAAACGAGTTTCGATCCGGCGCCGATCATTGCCTGGCGCGTGCGCGTGCTTCGCACTTCCCCACTGGGCGCTCCGCTCGATGCGCACACGATCAACGCGGTCGAAGGAGGGAACACGGCTTCCATCGCCTGCAGCGACCGGGAGTGCCTCGTCGGCGCCACACGCTCCGACGCCACCAGCGGCGGCGACATCGTAGCCGTCGTCATTCATGACGATGCCGTACTTCACGCGGATGCGCCAAAGGCCGCCGCCGCGAGCCGTATGGCGGGATCCGCCGCCGCCATCGCCTTTGACGGCGCTTCGTACATCCTGACGTGGCGTGCGGACGACTCCCTTCTCGGCTCGTCGCACGTCTCACGCGAGGGCGAGCCTTACGCCCTCTCCGTCATCGGAACGGCGCATCCGGAGAGCTACATCAATCCCTACAACGCGCCGGCACCGCCGGCTCTGATCGCGAATTCAGCCGGCGATACGGCCATCGTCACGTCGGAGTTCGACAACGTCTGGCTGATCGAGCGAGCAAAGTTTTACTTCGCGTCGGAGCTGCCGGTGCCACGGAGGAGGTCCGCGCGATGAACGTTCTGCGAGTCGTTCTCGCCGCCTTCCTCGTTCCGCTATCACTCACCGCCGCGGGCCACGATGTTTCAGCGGTCCGCTACGCGCCACGGGCGTTTTACTGCGGAGCTGCCAACGTGGTCACCATCGATCTCTGCCACGAGGCGCGGCGATGAGGAGCACGACGCATACTTCCGGTTTGATCCTCGCCACGCTCTTGGCGTCTTCGCTCTTCGCCGCCGGGCACGATTTTCCGTCGTCACAGGCTCAAGTCTGGCCGGCTATCACCGCCAACGGTTCTGGTTTCATGGCGGCGTGGGTTGTGTCCGGACCTAATGGCCGCGGCGTGGAATGGCGCGCTGTACGCGGCGATGGCGAGGCGCTCGCCGGCGCGAGCACGGCGCTACAGACGGCCTATTCTCCGGTCGCGATCGCCCACAGTCCATCTGACGCACTCGTCGTTTGGATCGCTGACCACAACATCCACGCGCAGCATCTCTCTCCCTCCGGCATCGCGCTCACGTCTATCGAAATGACGGCCGGCAACGGCGCCCGGGACATTGCGGTGTCCTGGAACGGGAGCCGCTACTTCGTCGTCTGGGCGGAGGGCTTACGCCTTCTCGGCGCACTCATCGCGCCTGAGGGAACACCGGCCGCTCCCCAGCTTTTGAACGCCCCATTCTTCACCGAAGAGAATGAGACGCGGTTCCCGATCGCGCCGGACGTGGCCTGGGATGGCCGGAACTTCATCGTCGTGTTTGCGGAAGTCCCCAATTTCGTCTGCACCCAACTCTGCCCGACACAGTTTCCGGACCAGTTTCGCGTGATGCGCGTCTCAGGGGCTGGCAAACCGGTCGACGCGTGGCCAATCGTCATCAATGGAAGCCATGTCCGCGCGCATGTGGCCTCGAGCGGTGCGGAGTCGTTGATCGCGCTCGACAGCGCCGATCGGATGTCGACGATCATCGCGCACGATGCGGACCTCCTGACGCTCGATGCTGAGGCTCCGCTGTTCCGGTGGTCTTCGAACGTCTCGAGCGCGGTGGTCTGGGACGGCGCGTCGTTCATCGTCGGCTGGAGTTACCGCGCACCCGATTCCGGTCCGAGCTGGATGGGTGCAGCTCACGTGACGCGAACCGGTTCCGCATTCGATTACCGAACGGTGGCGACCGGACGCCCGGTCATCTCCGAGGGCTTGCAGTCGTGGGGACCGGCAATGGCTGTCAACGACAATGGTGACGCGGCGTTGGTCAGCTCCGAGGTGACGCCGCAACATCCACAAGTACGTCTCTATCTGATCTCGGAATTCGCGCCGATGCCCGCACCGCCTCCTCCTCCACGAAACGTGATCAGTTCCTTCGGCGGCAGCACGTCTCGCCTCGACTGGCAACAAAGCGAGTCGCCCGCCGGGTTCGAGCTCGAATTCTCCTGGGACTTCGGCAGAAGCTGGGGCTTCTACCGAAACATCGCCGGCGATGGGCGCACCGCCACCGTCTACGCGTCTGTGGGCAATCTTTTTCGCGTAAGCGCGTTCGGCCCGGGCGGTGTTTCCGAGGGAACAGTCACCAGCATTGGCAGCATGCCGCGCACCCGCGCGCAGCGGAGATGAGAACGACGATGCGCTCTCTTTTTCTGATCCTCTCGACCGCCGTCACAGCGACGCTCCTCGGAGCGGGGCACGATCTCAGTCCGTCGCCGCCGGAGCGGCACCAAATTCTTCCGGTCGTGACCGGAAACGGTGCCGGCTTCCTGGCGGCGTGGCTGGAGTTGGCGCCGCCCGGCCACGATCTGGTCGTGACGCAGGTGGTCAATGCGAATGGTGCCCCGATCGCGGGCGCCGGGACGTCGAGCGATCAGCCGCCCGTCTATTCGATCGCAATCGCACACGATCCATCCGGCGCTCTCGCCGTCTGGACCGTCAACGACAAAGTCCGTGCGGAGCGGCTGTCTCCGTTGGGCCAATCACTGAATACGACGCTGCTGACGTCCGGCGGCTACCTGTCGGATGTTGTGGTGGCCTGGAACGGCAACCGCTACTTCGTGATCTGGTCGACCGCTTCGCAACTCCTCGGCGCATTCGTCGAAGCCGACGGCTCTTCGACGACGCCTCGGGTATTTTTCAGCGAATCGTCTGTGACTGGACAAGGTCCGGAGGAGCTTGCACTCGCACCGGCGGTGGCCTGGGACGGCCAGCACTTCATCGTCGTATTTGCCGAACGGCCGAACATCGTCTGTTCCATCCTCTGCCCGATACCAGACCCGGATCGATTTCGCGTCATGCGCGTTTCCGCGGATGGAGATGCCGTCGATCCCTCGCCGGCCATCATCAGCGGCACGCATCTTCGCGCGCACATTGCATCGAGCGGAGCGGAGTCGTTGATCGCGCTGGACAGCCGCAGCGGAGTGACAACGATCGCGGTGCACAACGATCAGCGCGGCCTGACGCTCGATGCCGAGGCGCCGCTGTTCCAATGGGTTTCCGACATCTGGAGCGACGTCGTGTGGGACGGCGCAACGTACACCGCCGGCTGGCGATACGCGGGAGGCGACACGAACTGGATCGGCGCGGCGCATCTGGCGCGATCGGGCCTGCCTTTTGATTATCGCTTCGTGACCGCCGGCTCGCTTCGTTCGTCGTGGTGGGGACGGCCTTCCATCGCCGTCAGTGATTCCGGAGTTACAGCCCTCGCCGTTTCGGAGGGCACCGCGGCGTCTTCGTTCGACCGCGCTCGCCTCTATCTCGCCTCCGAGCTTGCGCCGATGCCGCCTCCGCCGCCGGCGCCGAGGAACGCGGTCAGTTACTTCGGCGGAACTGCGGCGCGGATCGACTGGCAGAGCGATCCGGCCGACGGATTCGTCATCGAATGGTCGAGCGATTTCGGCAAGCACTGGGGCTTCTACCAAATGGTTCCCGGCAATGTGCGCACGACCACCGTTTACACATCGGTCGGCAATCAATTTCGCGTGCGGGCATTCGGGCCGGGCGGAGTTTCGGACGGAACGGTCACCAGCATCGGCAGCATGCAGAGGAGCCGCGCGGCACGGCGATGAGAGATTTCCTCGTGAACATCCACATCAGCCGCGCATTCAATCGCCGGGCGCGATGCCGGAGCATCCTTCTCTTCGTTGCTCTTCTATTCGCGCGGCCGCTTCTTGCCGGACGCGATGTGTCCGAGGTTCACGCCGGTGACGTTGCGGGGCAGGGAGCTCCGGTGATCGCGTCGAATGGCGGTAGGTTTCTGCAGCTCTGGTTCATCTCGGGTCAGCTTTACGGCTCGCCATCGGAGTTGACGTACTTTCCCACGATCCCCGTCGCGCCGTTCGCGAACGGAAACGTCGTCGCCTTGACGGCGGCCGGCGACGGATACCTGGCCATCTGGAATCAGCAGTTCGGCCATCCGGTGATCGCGACACTGACCCTGGGCGCCGCCGTCACCCGGCAGGCGCCGCTGGACGTCGAACGGCTCACCGCGCCGCAAGTGGCGTTCAACGGCAAGCATCTCGCCGTCGTCGATGTCTCCGCACACGACGCAGCGGCGGCAACGGACCTGTCGATCTACGAGCCTGGCGGTGCTCTCGTTCGCCGTGTTTCGTTGCCGTTCGCCAAGCGTTGGGCCTATGCGGTCACCGCGATTCCGGGCGGCGACTTCGCGGTCGTGGTCGCGGGCGCGTCGGGAGTGAATCAATGGCGTGTGGCGGATGACGGCACGATCGTCTCGAAGATCGAGATTGAGCCGCCGCCGTACCCGGCCGACGCTTCTTACGCAGTTTCCATCGCATTGAAGAACGGCCGCACCTTCATCGTATGGGTCCATTTCCAACCGCCGACAGCGACGACCATCAATACAGCGACGCTTCAGCCGGACGGTACGGTCACGCACAACCGATTGCTGGATCACGGCGTAGCGCCGGATGGCAACGTGGCACTCGTTCCGGTCGACCTCGGATTTCTCCTCATCTTCAACACGCAGCAGCTTCCGCCGGGAAGAAACGGAATCGTCGCGCTGAAACTCGACCAGAACGGCGCGCCGTTTGATGATCACCAGTGGCTCATTGGATTCGGGCTATTCTCATCGGCCGCCTCGTCGGGCAACACGATCCGTGTAGCGGACGTCCCAGGCTCCTACGACTTACCGTCCAACCAGACCGGGCAAATCCTCACCTTCACTCCCTCCGGCCTCGCATACGAAGGCTACGGGGCATCCGTCACGACCCCGGTACACCAGACCTCTCCCGCCCTGACGGCGAACGGCACCGGATTTACAGCGGCATGGCTGGAGAAGGAGGGATCTTCGACGCGCGTCATGGCGGGCCGGGTAAATCCCGCCGGCAAGCCGCTCGATGGGGCCGGCATCGCGCTCGGCCCGGCATCATCGCCACCCGTGATCGCGCACGGTTCTGCTCAGGACCTGGCCGTCTGGATCGGAAACGGACACCTGCAGGCAAGCCGACTCTCCTCGGCCGGCATCGCGTTCGACGCCACTCCGATCGATCTGGCACCGATCGGATCCGGCACCTACGACGTGGCCTGGAACGGCAGCAGGTACCTCGTGGTGTGGTCGAACGGAGTGGACCTGCTGGCTTCGTTCGTCGGAATCGATGGCGTGGCCACGGCGCCGCAACCACTCGGCCAGAGATCTCCATTCAATCTGATCGGCGATCTGGATGTGGCATGGGATGGGTCTCAGTTCATGCTGGCGTACGCGGAAAGTTCATTCGCCGGCTGCGACTGCCCCACATTTCCTGATCACATCCGCCTCCTGCGCATTTCGGCGGGTGGCGCGCCGATCGATCGCGTGCCGCCGCGTGTTCCCGGCGTGCATTTTCGGGCTCATGTAGCAGGCAGCGGGAGCGAATGGCTCGTCGTGCTGGAAAGCTCGTTCGACACATCCTCGATCATCGTGCGCGAGGAGGGGGGTCTGCTGCAGCTCGACAACGAAGTGCCCATCGTTCATTGGTTCCGCGGCGTCGGTGGTGCTGTTGCCTGGGATGGTTCGTCGTACGTCGTCGCCTCGCAATACAACCCCTCGCCAACGGAGACCGGCTGGCTGGCGGCGGCTCAGGTGAGCCGGTTCGGAGTCCTGCTTCGAATGCTGGTTGCATCGTTGGCGGGGCCTCCCGATTTCACCACCTTCTGGAGTCCCTCCGCGGCCGCCGACGTTGCAGGCAATACCGGTTTCGCAGTCTCGGAAATGGCGCCTCCCTACTTCATCTCCCGGGCACGCCTTTACCTTCTGCAGGATTTTTCGCCGATGCCTTCGCCGCCACCCGCCCCTCATGACGCCGTCAGCTATTTCGGAGGAGCCACGGCGCGCATCGACTGGCAGAGCGAGGGCAGCGGAAACGGCTTCGTCCTTGAGCGGTCGGTCGATTTCGGCAAGAGCTGGTATCCGGACCTCTCCACCGTGGTATCGGCAGGAACACGGTCGATCATCGTGAACGCATCCGTGGGCAACCAGTTTCGAGTGCGCGCGTTCGGGCCGGGCGGCCTTTCGGAAGGATCGGTGACGAGCATCGGCAGCATGCCGCGCCGCCGCGCCAAGCGATGAGGATCTCTCCCATGATTCGCAACCTTGCGTTCATCCTCACCACTCTCTTTCCGGCGTCGCTCCTCGCCGGAGGCCACGATTTGCCGAATTACACGGCGCCGGCGTACCGAACTGCAACCGCGGTAACAGGGAACGGTTCCGGATTCACAGCCGCCTGGATCGAGTACAGAGAGGGGGGAATCGCGCTCGTATCACAGACGCTGGCGCGATTTCCGCCGCGTCGCGACAGCCCTCGATCGCCGTCGACGACGCCGGTTCCGTGGCCTTCGTCATTTCCCACGCGCAAGTGCTGCCGGCTCGCCTCTATCTTGATTCCGAACTCGCGCCGATGCCGCTACCACCCGCTGCTCCGGGAAACGTGGTTAGTTACTTCATCGGCGGCCGCGTCGTTCGGATCGAATGGCAACCGAGTGAGGAAGCGGCTGGGTATGCTGTCGATCTGACGTATGGCGGATCCGACATCTGGTACCTCTACACGGCGAGCTCCCTCGACGTCCGCCTGGCCACCGCGTTCACGTCGATCGGCGATCGGTATCGCATCCGCGCGTTCGGGCCAGGCGGGCTTTCCGATGGGACGATCATCACCATCGGCATGCCGCGCCAGCGCGCCGTGCGTCGCTAAAAGCGTTCCCGGCCCGTCAGCGTTCCAGCGATGCGACGTAGCGCTCGGCGGCATCGAGCTGATCTTCCGAGAAGACCGCGATGCCGTTCCTCCGCAGCAGCGCCGCGGTAATGCCCTCGCCTTCGATCGGCGTTTTGCTGAACGTGCCGTCGTAAATAAACGAGCTTCCGCACGAGGGGCTGCCCGCTTTCAGGATGGCGATGCGCACGTCATGGGCGCGACCTTCATCCGCCGCGGCGCGCGCACCGTTTTCGAACGCGATCGTTACGTCGTCCCCATCGCGCGTCATGACGCGCCGCGATCCGTCGTTGACGATCTCCGCGGGAGGCCGCGGCGTTCCAAGTCCGCCCATCATCTCCGGACAGACCGAAACGACGCGCCCCTCGGCGATCCAACGCTGCAGGACGGCGTGGTCGCACTTCTTGTCGCGCGCGTCGTGCCGCACCGGCGCGCCGAGGAGACAGGAGCTGACGAGGATTTTGATCACGGCGGAATGGTAGCGCCATACCGGCTGCCTCTATCGCAACGAATCGAGCGACTGCCGCACCGCCGCCTCGGCGCAGGCGATGGTGTCCTCGAGCGTGAACCGGAAAATGAAACGGTAGTAGAACCAAGTGCTGCCGCTCAGGTAATAGCGGATGTTCGCAGAGGCGATCTTCCGCCGCTGCTCCGGCACCCGCGGCGCGTAGGCGTCGATGAGTTTGCTGACGGCGAGCCAGCGCTGCTTCGCTTCGCCGGCCCGCATGTGATCGGAAAGCTCGCTGTGCAGCGACGCTTTCATGAGCGCGCGCTTCTGTTCGAAGCTGCGGTACAGCGCCGCCGGCAAGGCCAGCAGCTCGTCGATCGTGCGCGGGTGCGGCGGGAGGGCCAGCGTCCGCGTCAGCTCCGCGGCCAGCGCGGCGAGGAACTCATCGCGCGTCGCAAAGTAGCGGAACATCGTCCGCTCGGAGATGCCGGACGCCTTGGCCACGGCGCGCATGGTCAACTCGCTGACCGTCGCCTCCTCGAGCGTGCGCAACCCGGCCTGCAGGATCAGCCGCTGCGTCATATCGGTGCGCAGGTCAGCCAGCGCCGTCATGCTGCCTGCCGTCTTGACATACTGTCTGTCATGGAGACATAGTATATGACATGTAAATGACCTTTCCAAGGAGACCTCATGAGTAAACAACCTTTTGTCGTGCGCAATGGACAGGCAGAAACGCTCTCGGTGATGGGGACGCAGGTGCACCTCCTCTGCGAGGCGGACAAGACCGACAACAAGTGGTCGCTGATGGATTGCGTAATGCCGAAGGACGCCGGCCCTCCGCCGCATCAGCATCCGTGGGACGAGGCCTACTTCGTCCTCTCCGGTCAGGTGCGCTTCTCGCTCGACGGACGTGAAGTCCTGGCCGGAAGCGGCGACTTCCTCTACGCGCCCGCGAATACACCTCACGGATTACAGGGCGCGTCGGACGAGCCGGCCCACGTCCTCTTTTTCGACGCCCCCGCCGCCGCCGAAGGTTTCTTCCGCGAAGTCGAGCGCGAGGTGAAGCAGTTGCCGCAGGACCTGCCCAAAGTCCCGCGGATCGGCGAGCGCCACCGCATCCACTTCCTCCCGCCGCAGTAGCGCCGCTCGCGGCGACGATCGGGGTCAGACTTTCGCAAAAATCGAAGGCCTGACCCCCGCCATCACTGACGCCTGCCCTCAAATGATTCGACTGCCGGCCGCCGCACGACGGCGTCGTCGATCAATGAAAGCCACCAGCATGCGCAGCGCGCCGGAAAACACTGCTCCCGCAAGCCCGGCCCAGGCAAAACCGGCTGTTGCCCAAAGGACGACTGCTTGAGGTTCGACGCGCTGCCTCGGCGCGAGGAACGTGAAGATAACGACGCAAGCCGTTGCACCGAGAATCGCTCCCGCCGCCGAGGCCGTGGCGGTAACGAGACCGACAGGTCTCGTAGTCCGAATGATGACGAGGACAAGCGCAGCGCAAGCAACGGTCACCGCCAGCAGCACAGACAAAAACAGGAAGACGAAGTAAACGAGGCCGAGGAGCATCAGCACGGCGTGAGTTTATCTCCTCGTGCTGGAACGAAGGCCTGCCCCCCGCGACAACCGTTTACTTCGCTGCGTAGTCAGCGGCGTTGAGAAAATGAAGCGACACGTATTCGCTGTCGCCCACCACCCAGCTATCGTGCGGTACGGCCGGGATGTAGAAAAGCTCGCCCGGTTTCAACTCATAGACGGTTCCGTCGTCGAACACCGCCGTCGCCGTCCCCGAGAGCACCAGGCCGACATGCTCCACCGAACAGCGCGCCTGACCAACTGCCGGTCCGACGTGATCGCTCCACTTCCACCCCGGTTCGTAAGTCGCGCGGCCGATGGTCGTGCCACCCAAATGCACGATCTCAAACTTCCCCTTCTCAAATCGACGAATTTCATCAGGCGCTTCGAAACGCTTGAGGATGACGGACATGTCGTTCATTCTTCGGTTCCCCGCTGCGTAGGCTGCCCCTTCGTGCTTGCAGGGAAGCACAGCCACTGCGTCCCCATCACGATTGACTCGAAGCGAATGCCCTCGCTCGATTCGTGGATCTCATACGGTGGATCGACGCTCGCTTCTCCAAGAATCTCCCCTGAACGCGAACGGAGAAAGCACGACAACTCTCCGAACTCGAACACGTAGTCACCGACTTGCTTGAAGGACCAGAACAGCTCGACCGAGTGTGAATCGATCACCTGTGCGGAGCGCAGGTTCACCGCGGCAGCAAAGGTCTCGGCACCGATGAACAGCATCCCGTCACTGCTCACCATGAACGACATCCCTCGGGTCATCGATTGACGCCGCCATAGAAACGATACCGTCCGTCTCTCTTCGCCGACCCATTTCCGGAGCTGACTGAGGACGTTCGGCGTGACGCCAAGCTCCCGCAGCACGATGGCGCCCGAGGTCTCGTTCAACACATCCGGCGAAAGATGCGTGATCTCGACGAGGCCATCGCCAAGCGTGATCGACGTCGCCACCGATTCATGTGCAAGAGCCATGAAGAAAGGGTATCGCACCCTTGCGCAGTCCTATACTTCGAGAAGTCGATGCTGATCGCGCTCATCGTAATCGCCTGGATCGTTCTGGCCGTGCTCGCCCTGCGCGGCGCGCGATGGGCCTACGCCGTCTTCATCATTCTGGCGTTCGTCTGGATTCCGGCCCGCACCGGCTTTCACTTTCAGCGCCCCAACTGCAACCTGCAGCTCACCATCGACTTCGCCCTGTTCGCAGCGCGAAAGTACAAGCACATTTTTCTCTTCGGGATGTTCTACCTGATGACGCGCGTCCAGCTCGGCCGCACGCGCTACGCGATGCCGATCGCGTTCGCGGCGACGATCGCCGTCGGCATCCTGATCGAGCTCGAGGAAACCCTAACGAGGACCGGCAACTGCAACCTCCGCGACCTCGTCCCCGACGTTATCGGGGCACTAATCGGTGAGGTGATCTGGCGAATCTGGCGAGGGCGGGGGTAAGACTCCGTCCATCTGGAACCACGCTATTGCGAAGTTAGCCAGGCTTTCGCCGACGGCGCCGACGCTCTTCTGCTGACAGCTCAACCGCTCGGCGGTAAAGCCCGTAGGACTTTAAGAGCCAAAGTGAGTCTCGGCCGTCGATAACGCAGTACCTGCGTGGCCGTCCAGGTTGCACTGCGAATGCCCGAAGTGTCGCGCGAACGGGAGGAGTTACTTCGTGACAATGTTGCACGAACAGCACATCAGCAGGTTCGTTGGCGAGGCGTACGATCTGATCGTTGTTCTTACCGAGATTGTTCAAAGTCATCGGAACAAAACGCGCTGGCCCCTTCAACAAGAAGGCTCCCGTGAGGGGACGTCCACCCAAATGCAAGTTCGCCGTGAAATGATCTGAAGTCTCGCCGCCCCAATGGTTCGAAACAGAATCACCCAGCACTTCGGCGAGACAACTTTGAAATGCGCGCTCAGTGATACCTCGCATCGCGTCGAAAATTCGCGGACGTCGGTGCGATCTTACGGCTTGGAAGTCGTCGAAGTCTTGAACCGAATTCTGATAGAACTCATATCCAAGCCACATCACCTTCTCAGACCAAGCAGGATCGTCGCTCGCAACAGATGGAAATCCGATCACGAGTGGCCTGAACACAAAAGTGTCATCTTCTGCTCGGTCGAACACCGCAATGATCGCGACCGCGCCTCCCTCTTCCATTCGCGCACGAACACTGGTGGCATAGAAGTGCGTCGTTGAGTACTCAAGGAGAACGACCTGCTTGGAGTTGCCGACGGGCCGTAACCGCGTTTGTATCCGGCCATCTTTCCAGACGTTCTTAGATGCGGTCACCTTCTCCGTGGAGCAGAAGACTGAACCCTGACCTTTCGCCAGCAAACTTCCGAGCGTCGGAACTTTATGGAGGATGCAAAACCGAAGCATCGCGGCGGCGTAAATGGCCCGAACGCGCTGATCGATCAGATTTGGATGGAGATCGTTCGGTACCTGTTTCAGACGTTCATCAATTAGACCGGCGGCGCCTGTATCTAGCACCGTTTCAATTCCGCGAAGGTGCACGAACCCGGGCTCGATCGTCAGGTAGAAAGGCTCCGCCCTTTCATCGAGCGATAAGCGCCGAAAGATACTTGTCACGGAGCGATTGTAGCCGCTCAGAGTTCGTCTACCGGACGCTTACCGAATAAAGACCAGCATGTGCGAAATCAAGGGTCCCTACAAATTCACCCACACGCTCTTCGTCTGTGTGTACTTCTCCAACGCGTCGCGTCCCTGATCCCGGCCGAAGCCGGATTCTTTGAAGCCGCCAAAGGGGAGGGCCGGGTCGTAGAGGTTGTAGGTGTTGATCCAGACGGTGCCGGCTTTGATCGACTTGGCGATGCGGTGGGCTTTGGAGATGTCGCGGGTCCAGACGGCGGCGGCTAGGCCGTATACCGTAGCGTTCGCTTTGGCCACGGCATCCTCAGCGTCCTTGAAGCGGATCGTGGCCAGCACGGGGCCGAAGATTTCTTCCTTTGCGATGCGGTGATCGACTTCGACGTCGTCGAAGATGGTCGGCTTGACGAAGTAGCCTTTGCCGGTGCCGATGTCGGCGCGCTCGCCGCCGGCGACGAGCTTGGCGCCGTCGCTCTTGCCTGCTTCGATGTAGGAGAGGACGGTTTCCATCTGCTCCTTGGAAACGATTGCGCCGAGGCGCGTTTTCGGGTGGAGGGGATCGGCGGCCACCATCTTGTTGGCGCGCTCGGTCACCTTCGCCATCAGCTCGTCGTGCGCCGATTCTTCGACCAGCAGGCGCGAGCCGGCGGCGCACACTTCCCCTTTTCCGTAGAAGATCGCGTTCAGCGCGCCGCGGGCGGCCGCTTCGAGATCGGAGTCGGCGAAAACGACATTCGGCGATTTTCCGCCGAGCTCCAGCGACACTTTCTTCAGCGTCTTCGCCGCGCGCGCCATCAGTCCCTTCCCCACCTCGGTCGAGCCGGTGAAGGCGATGGCGTCGACGCCGGGATGATCGACCATGGCGTTGCCGACGACGGAGCCGCGTCCCGGGATCACGTTCAGCACGCCGGGCGGAAGTCCGCACTCCTTCGCGTACTCCGCGAACTTCAGCAGCGACAGCGACGTGTTCGAGGCGGGCTTGATGACCACCGTGTTGCCGCACGCCAGCGCCGGCGCGATCTTCCACACCGCCAGCATCAGCGGGAAGTTCCACGGCGTGATGGCGCCGACGACTCCGACCGGCTCGCGCAGCGTGTAGGTGAAGGCGTTGTCGGCGATGGGAATGGTCTCGCCGGTGACCTTGCCGCTCCAGCCGGCGAAGTAGTAGAGGCACTCGGCGGCGGCGGGCGTGTCGACGAACTGCGATTCAAAGATCGGCTTGCCGTTGTCGATGGTCTCGATGCGGCCGATGTCCGCTGCCTTCGCGCTGAGCATGTCGGCGATGCGCCAGAGCACTTTGGCGCGGTCGCGCGGCTTCATCTTCTGCCACTCGCTGCCGGGCTCCATCTGCGCGCGCGCGGCGCGGACGGCGGCATCGACGTCGTCGATGCCCGCCGAGGCAACGTCGGCGATCTTTTCCTCGGTGGCTGGATTGGACGTGGCGAACGTCTCGCCGGAACGGGCGTCGACGAATTCACCGTTGATGAAGAGCTGGTGCTGGATGTCAGGCATAGGAAGGGGATGCTAACAAACAAAGGCTTTGAACCACAGAGACACAGAGGGCACAGAGGGAATCCTCTGTGTTCTCTGTGTCTCTGTGGTTCAAAGCTTTTTGCGAATCGAGATCAGCCACGCGGCCGCGTAGAGAAGCATGGCCAGAAGCAAGAGCGCGCGCAGTCCGAGGGCCAGCGAAAGCGATTCGGCGATTCCTCCTACCAGCGAGCCGAGGAGGTTCGAGCCGATCGCCTCCGCGGCGAATCCCGATTCGGCGAAACGGCGGATGAACACGATCCCGGCGAAAAATACCGGCATCGTCAGGATCAATGTTGCCAGCGTCGCCCGCAAGGCGAAGCAGCGGAAGAAAAGCGCCTCGGCCGGAAGCGCGTATCCGATCAGCGCCGTCAGCAGAATGCCCGCGTACGCGCCGGCCACCGGAATGCCGGGGAACTTCGCGGCGACGGCATTGGCGGCGAGGATCAGCGCAAGCAGGACGGCGATGACGATCGAGTTCACCACCCAGGTCGTTCCGAACAGCAACGCCATTTTGCTGATGATCTGCGCCTCCAGAAGCAGGAAGGCCGCGCCGAGGAAGAAGAACTCGAAGCGGAGCGAGCGCACGTGGATGCCGATCGAACGCGCGGCCACGAGGGAGACGATCAGCAGCAGAACGGAGATCGTCACCACGCTGGCCGGCAAGCCGCGATCGCGTTGATAGAAGTACGGCCAATCGTCCGTGGTTACGTCGACGTGCTCCATGGGCAGACGTGACGCCGCCATCGCGTACGCCTGAAGACGCGGATCGGCCATGGCCGCGGCGATCTTCGGCGCGGGACCGGCGATGAAGAAACGTCCCGCGCTCGTGTACTCCCCTTGCGCCTGCAGGTGCAGCGGCTCGCTGCCGAAGACGCTCGCGACGACGTCGTGCAGGCGGCCGGCGATCCACGGCCGCTGCACCTGAAACTTGACGATGAAAACGCCGTTCGGCGCCAGCAGCCGTTTCGCCGCCTGCATGGCCTCGGTGGTGTAGACGTAGTTGTCGATTCGGATGTTCGAGAAGTGCGAGCTGGTGGTGTGCGAGTCGAGCAACGAGAAGACGATCAGATCGAATCGCTCGTTCGAGTTCTGAACGAAGCTCCGCGCATCGTCCACATGCGTCGTGACGCTTGGCGAAGAGTAGGGATGTTCGGGATGCAGTTTCCGCCCGAGGTCGACGATGAGCGGATCGATCTCGACCGCCGTGACGTGTCCCGCCCCATTGCGCAGCGCGGCCGCGACGTCGTTGCCCATTCCCGATCCGAGGATGAGCACGGAGCCCGGGTGCGGCTCAAAACGATACGGAAGGTTGTACGCGTTCATCTCCGCCGGCACGACGCGAAACAGATTGGGGTGCCGCGCCACGAACGAGGGAGAGAGGTCGAGGATCTTCTGAAACCAGGTGCTGTTCGTCTCGAGGTCGAAGCCGTATTGCTCGTTGCCCAGTCGCAATGGCGACAACGCCAGCTTCTGGTACGGCGACCAATACACCGTCGCTCCCGGTCGCGATGTGTTGATGAGAAGCAATCCCACCGAGGCCGCAAACGCCGCGGCGAAGGACCAGCGCGCGAACGGCACACGCCAGAAAAGCGCGACGGCCAATACTCCCGCGACGCTGAACCAGACCGTTGGCGGCAGGCTGGCGAAACAGAGCGAGGTGTAGAGCACGATTCCGGCGAGACTCGACGCGACGTTGATCGAGTAGGCGGCGATGCCGTTCGACGCTTTCTCCAGATACCACCCCACCAGTTGGCCGAGCGGAATGAACGCGACGGCAAGCAATGCAAAGATCGGAAGCGTGACTACAGCCGCCAGTCCGAGGCCGAATGCGGCGTGCGGCGTCATCTGCATCGCGCCCACTCCCCAGATCTGCATCTCGGAAGTGGCGCCGAGGAGCACCGGCAGTGCCGCGATCACGGCGCGAAGTGCGTTCCAGGGCAATTGGATGAGTAACGTAAAAAAGAGCAGCGGCGCGATCAGGGCGATGACCGGGATGACGCGCCGGCAGAGATAGCAACCGACGCCGAATCCAAGAAAACAGGCGATCAGTACGAAGTTTTTAAAGTACGCAAAGATCCGCACCTCGGAAGAGATCCAGCGGATGAGCATGAGCTCGAGAAAGAGGGAGAGGACGCTGCTGAGGATCAGTCCGCGGCGCGTGTAGCCGCCGAGACCTTCCGGCCGCAGCACGCCGCGCATCGGCTCGCGGCCGGCGTACAGACGCAACAGAAACGCCGTCAGGATCGTGCCGCCGAGGGCGATCGCCGTGAACGCAAGAGCGACGGAAAGAGGCAAGCGCAGCATTCTAGCTGCTGCGCCGAGCCCCGAGGATCAGCGTTCGTCGCCGATAGTGCAACTCGAACGAATCAGTGTGGCACAGACACTCTTGTCTGTGCTTGGGAGGCTTGCGCTTGTCGTCGCAAGCTGCGCGATGGCAAAAGCACAGACAAGAGTGTCTGTGCCACATGGCCTGCGCGTGTCGCTACGCGCTTACCGCTTCCTCCACGTACGGCGTGATGTCGAAATTGCGTTCGTACATCTCGTGGATCTGTTCCATCTCCGCGTCAGTGAGCGGCGGGTGGTCGGAGGCGGCGGCGAACTCGCGGATCTGTTCCTCGTTATAGATGTTCGGCAGCGCCGAGACGATCGACGGATGCGCGTAGAGCCAGAGCAGCGCGAACTGGCCGAGGGTCACATTGCGCTGCTTGCGGAGCGGCTCGAGGCGTTCAACTTTCTGCAGACCTTCCACCATCCACGAGCGCGGACGATGCGAGCGGTGATCGCTCTCATCGAACTTCGTATCGAGCGTGTACTGACCTTCGAGCATGCCCGACGAGTGCGTGACGCGGATCAGGAATTGCGGCGCGGGATCGGCCTTCCACGCGCGGAAGTTCGGATCGAACGCCGACGACGACGCGCAAACCTTTTTCCCCGTCTCCCCTCTCATCGCTTCGGCCACGCCGCCGTACGACGGACCTGTCTCCGCGGCCAGGATGAACTCGCGTCCCGGATCCTGCTCCAGCACGTTGTAGATCATCTGCGTGACCGGCGCGTGGCGGACGGCGTTCGCGTAGATGCCTTCGTCGCGCCAGCCGATGGCCGGCCCGAGGGACGGACCGTAGGAAAGGATTTTTCCTTCGCTCTTCAACGACTCCAGCGTCTCCCAATGCTCGTCTTCCATCAGCGTGACCACGCGCGGATTGTGCGGCTGGTAGATGGCCACGTGATCGACGCCGAGGCGCTTGAGGGACTGCTCGATGGCGAAGCGGATGAACCTCGGCGACATGTCCTGCGGCAGCTCGCGCTGTCCGCGCGGACGTTCGGGATTGTTGTAGAAGTCGTAGCCGAACTTCGTGCCGACGATGACGTCCGGATGCTCTTTCAGCAGCGGCGCGAGCATCGTCTCGCCGCGGCCGTTGCCGTACGCGTCTGCGGTGTCGATGTAGTTGATGCCGGCATCGAGTGCGATGCCGATCAGCCGTCGAGCCTCATCGTCGGTATACGTCCCCCACCAGCCGGTGGTAAGCGTCCAGGTACCGAAGCCGAGTTCCGAGAGTTGGAGGTTGGTGCCGTGAAGGTTGCGATAGCGCATGATGGGTCTCCGTCGTTGCGGAGTTTCTACCACAACCGCGCCTGCGACGATCAGTGCCCGCGCACTGCGCGCCATCTCGTGGGCGGCCGGACGATGACGGCATCGAACATGGGCGCGCCGCTGTTCGAGCGAACGGCGACCGGATAGTAGCCGGGTTGAAGTCCGCCAATCTGAACGATGCCCCGTGCGCACGGAATGTGGCCGGGAAAGGCCGGGTCGGCGATGACCGCGGATTGATCGATCGCGATCTGGTTGCCGTCGAACGCGACGTCCGGAGTCTGCAGGAATCCTCGGAATGTCGCGGAGTAGAGGATCGAAACCGGCTGACCAACGCTCGGCGACTGCGGCTGAATGCTGATCCCGGCAACGCAAGGCGAAGCCTCGGGGATGGTGAAGGCGAATTTGAAGGTCGCGATCACTGCGGGCCCGATGTCCTCCGTGTAGTTCCACGTAACGATGTACGTACCGGGCGCCAGATCTCCGATCGAAACCGACTGATTGTCGCAATGGGGATCAACTCCGTAATCCGCCGCACGCTGAACAACCGTGACCGTGTTTCCCTCGATCGTTATGAAAGGGATCGACATCGGGTAGCGCGTGGTGTTCTTGAAGGAAAGGCGAACAGGATTGCCGACGACGAGACTGAAGATCGGCGGATCCTGAATCCCGGCGGAACACGGTCCGGTCTGCGCGGCTGCCGACACGGAAAGGAACGTCATCGCGATGAGAAGCGCTCGCATCATGCTCGCCTCCAAAAGCAAAAAGGGCCTTCAGGACCCGGCCTGAAGACCCTCGCTGTTGTGAGTGCGGATTCTACTATTTCCCTGCGAACTGCGGCTTGCGCTTCTGGTTGTACGCGCTGAGGCCTTCCTTCGCGTCCTCGCTCTGGAAAAGCTGCTGCTGCAGCTCGCGTTCGATGGCCAGCGCCGACTCGAACGGAATCTCCCATCCGCTCTGCACCGACCGCTTGATGCGGCCGACCGCGCGCGAGGCCTTGTTCGGCGGGCAGAAGCTCCACGCGTACTCCATGACGCGGTCCCACCACTTCTTGCCGTCCTGTTCGGCCGGCCAGACGTAGTTGACGACGCCGAGGCGAAGGGCTTCTTCGAAATCGAAGAGGCCGCCTTCCACCATCAGTTCGATCGACTTCGTCTTGCCGACGAGACGCGACAGCCGCTGCGTCCCGCCCGTTCCCGGAAGCACGCCCAGCGTGACCTCGGGGAGTCCGACTTTGCCGGCGCCTTGGAGGGCGATGCGGATGTCGGCAGCCATCGCGATCTCCAGTCCGCCGCCGACGGTGTGCCCGTTCAGCGCGGCGATGACCAGCTTCGGCGTCTGCTCGAGACGGTTCAGCGTCTCGTTCGCGTGCAGGCAGAAGTAGTACTTGAACTGCGGGGTGACCTCCGAAAGCATCTTGATGTTCGCGCCGGCGGAGAAAAACTTGTCGCCGGAGCCGCGGAGCACGATGACATAGACGTCGTCGTCCATCCGTGCATTCAGGATGCACGTGTCGAGCTCCTTGTTCATTTCGTAGGTGTAGGTGTTTGCCGGGGGGTCGTTCAGCTCGAGGATTGCGACGCCTTTTTCCACCCGGTAGTCGATGAGATTTCCAGCCATGTTGTCTCCTGTTCGGTAAATGCGGCGCGCATTGTATGTGATGGGGCGGCGGCTGCCTCCGTTTTCGCCTGGTTCGGCCCGGTAGTGGCACCTTAGTTGCTCAACAGTACGCTGTCAGCCACCTCGGCTGCCGAATCTGGAGGAGAAGAAAAAATGAACATCATCGGATGGCTTCTATTCGGTCTCGTGGTTGGTGCGATCGCCAAGTTCCTCATGCCGGGACGCGACCCCGGCGGCTGGATCGTGACGATCCTTCTCGGTATCGCCGGTTCCTTCGTGGGCGGCTTCCTCGCTTCGATGCTCGGTCACAACGAACAGAGCGCGGGATGGATCGGCTCGATCATCGGCGCCATCGTCCTGCTCTTCATCTACCGCCTCATCGTCGGCAGACGCGCCGTCGTTTAAGCCGGCACGGCCAGCGGCGTTGGTTGCCTCCGGCTGCGCCACCGTTTGCGTTAGAAGCTTCTGCCGCGCGAGTTAAACGAAATGCAGGCGGCGCCGTGAACCGGCGCCGCCTTTCATCATCTAAAAAACATCCTCGCGAGACCCGGCCACAGGCGCGCCCAGTTGACTGAGCGCAGCAACCTACGCCGCGGGCCGTGCCCGCTCAGAAGACTTCGCCGATCCAGAACTCTGTGCGGAACTTGCCGTAGACGTTGCGGAGGTCGGTGCGTTTCGCGAAATCCCAGTGCAGCTCGAGGCCGAGCATGTTGAACGACACGCCGTAACCGACCGCGGCCAAGCCGTTGACCAGGCGGCGATCCTTCCAGAACGTGTACGACTGCCCCGGCAGTTTCGCGCCGCCGATGTCGAAGAAGAGATTGGCGCGGATGCCGGTGAACGTCACTGCAGGCGTGGCGAGGACGTCGATCAGCGGGAAGCGCAGCTCCACGTTCGCGTACGCCGCCTGCGTTCCGATGATCGAACGGAACTCGTAGCCGCGCACCGTGTTCAGACCGCCGAAGTAATAGAAATTCGGGAAGTCGCCGCGCGAGTAGCCGACGAAGAGGCGCGTGGCCAGCAGCGCACGCGAGGAGATCGGCAGGTACTGACGCGCATCGAGCGTGTAGTCATTCGTCAAAACGGATCCGCCGCTGCCGCCGATGCTGTTCGTGGCGCCGCGGTGAATGTTCGGCGCGAACAGCGTCCCGATCTCGTAGCGGTGTCCGGAGATCGGCCCGAACTCCTTGAACGACGTCGTGTCGCCGCTGAAGCTCGCGGAGACGACCGGGAAATTGTCGCGGCGGGCTACGAAAAACAGATTGCCTGCGTCATCGAGGAACGGATATTCGAGGTCGCGCGCCTCAAAGCCGCCGGCGAAATCAACGCGGTGGTAGCGATCGAACGGATGGCTGATGATGCCCACCGCGCCCGTCTCGCGATACAGCTGATGGCGATCGATCGAGAAGTCATTTTCGGTCGACAGCGTGGAGTAGAAGGCGCGGCTGTCGAAGACGCGGAAGCCCCAGTTGGTCCGGTTGTGAAGGTCGAGGTAGAGAAAGTCGAAATTCGAGAATGACGACACCGAGTCGAGCGAGGCGATGAAGCGGCGATCGCCGAGCATGTCGCTCATGTAAATGACCGAGCGCGAGACGAGAAGGTTGTCCGAGGTCACGCCGGCGTTTACTTCGACATCGTCGATGAAGAGCTTGAACCCGCCCGGCTTCTCGATCTTCTCAGGATCGATGGTCACCTCGACCGGCGGCTGGAACAACGTGCGTGCCGAAGCCTGCAGAGGCGCCGACGGCAGCGTGGTTTTCTCGGCGGCGTGAATCGGCTTGTCGGTGGTCGTCGAATAGAGGCGCCAGTGGCGTTTGTAATACGACGCGAAAACCATCCGCTCGCGGCTATTCGCACCGGTAAAGACGATCGGCGTGAAGCAGCCGCCGACCACGTCCGTGTACTGGAGCACGTCGCCATTGTCGAGATTCAGCGAGTAAATGTTGTAAGCCGCGTATTTCGTCAGATCGGCCGGCGGCGTTGGACCATCCGGCTTCGCCTTGGCCTCGGCGTTCTGGAAGATCTGCGCAGCCTGTTCGATATTGCGGCCGGTCTGTTTGTCGGAGGCGTAGAAAATGCGTTTGCCGTCCGGCGAGAACCAGGCGTCGATGTCGTTCCAGTCGCCGGTCGTGAGCTGGTAGCGCTCCGAGTAATTCGCCAGGTTCAGCTTGAACAGCTTCGCATAGCCATTGACGACCGAAGAATAAATCAGCCATTTACCGTCCGGCGAGAATGTCGGCGCGCCGTCGAAGAATTTGTCGTTGGTGACGTTGGTGATGGAGCCGCTGGCGACGTCGTAAAGGTAAATGTCGGGGACATTCCCTTTGAACGCCGCGAATGCGATCGTTTTGCCGTTCGGCGAATACGCGGGCGCAAGTTGCTGCTCGTAGGGATCCATCTTGACCGACCGCTCGATCGCGCCGGTCAGTGCATTGATCAGTAGGAGATTGCGTCCTCGCTCTTTCTTGACGAAGAGTGCGATCTGATCGCCGCTCGGCGCAAAGGCGATATCGCGCCCCATGACCGGACCGACCGTCAGCATTTGAGCGATGGCGTATTCGTACTTCGAAGTAAATCCGCTGGTGAGATTGCGCAGCATCCGCCGCTCGGGGATGTTGTAGAGGATGACGTCGACGTCCTCTTTGTACGTCGCAAACGAGGCCAGAAGGTCGCCGGACGGAGACGGCACCGGCGACATATCTTCGCTCTCGACATAATCGGCGATCTTGAACGGATCGCCATACTCCTGCGGCTCGCCCTTGGCTACGAGGGCCGGCAGATACTGCTTGCGAAGCCACGTGCGGAACTGCGAGTCGAATTCGTCAGGCTTCAGATCAAAGGCGCGTTTGAGCGCTTTGTCGACCGAGTTTCCAAGCGTATTGCGATACTCGTAAATGAAATCGCGCAACCCTTCCCAACCGTACTTCTGCTGGATGTACTGGAAGACGGCGTGGCCGAAGCGATAGGCGAAATATCCGCCGCCCTGCGCATGCGAAATGGCGGGCACCTGATCATTGACCACGGCGTCGCGCAGGACCATGCGGTCCTTCGAGTCCTCGTCGTTGCCCATGAACGAGGCCAGCCCTTCCATGAGCCATGTGGGCGGATTGGATGTGACCTCTCGTCCGAGCTTGCCCTGGAACAGGATTTCGTATTCGAAGACATGCGTAAGCTCGTGCTGGATGAGCTGCAGCAACTTCTCGTCGGTCGTATCGATCGGGATGACCATCCGGTTGCGCGTCGGTTCCGCAAACGCGCCGACGCCTTCCGGGATGAAATTCAGATCGACGTTGGTCTGCTCGAATGCCGAATGTGTGGCGTAATAAATGATCGGGATCTTTTTCGAGATCTGGAAGTTGAACTTGCGCGACAGATCGTCATAGGCGCTTTCGGCCATGTCGACGACTTTTTCCAGCGCCGGCTTCTCTTCATCGTAAAAATAGATGTCGAAATGCGTGGCGTGGTAGATGTTCCAATGGAACTTGTCGTAGACGATCTTGTTCTGGCCGAATGGATAGGCGCTCGGCGCGAAGAGGATGGAGACGAAGAATAGCAGAGCGATCGTTCGCTTCAAATGAGCCTCCGTGGCCGCGGTCTCATTCCGTAAACACGTATCTGGTAGCGGATGTCTCCTGGGGCACGAAAATACCGACGAGCTGCGTCTCCATGGAACGGAGATTCTCGAACAGCCCCAGGATTTCGTCGTAATTACGCTGATCGAATTCTTTGAAATCGCGGAAATTGTCTTCGATTACTTTCTCGCCGGTATCCGCATTGAAGACAGCGATGTCGATGTCGAAAACGAAACCGGTGGTCTCCACGAGCACCTGCCGGTAATACGTCCGCCCATCCGCCGGCGACACGTACTCCTCGGTCTTGTAGCCCGATTTGTCGTTGACGTCGAAGTCGACGACACCGGAGACAATGAAGTCGGCTCCCGTGGATGCGCCGAGGCTCTTCCAGTAATCGCGGTTAGCCTCGAGCGTCTTCATGTCGGTGCCGGGAAGCCGCGTCTGCGGCACGTCCACAAGGCGTAATTTCGTATTCTTGGTCAGCTGCTTCTTCAGATAGCGCTGAAACTCCGCCTGCACATCGATCTTCGAGGCGCGATCGTTTTTCTTTTCGCGATTGGCGATCACGAACGGGGCGATGGCGACCTTCTCATCACCCGTGATCTGCAGTTTCGGTTTTACGGGCAGTTTCAGTTTGACTTCCGTCACGCCCGCAAATGCGGCAAGGGGAAGGAGCGCGGCGAGAACGGCTGTGGAAACGCGTTTCACAAAACACCTCCCGGCGGTTTTGTCGCGGGCATCAGCGGCGGAGGCTGAGGCGTCGGCTGCGGACGGTCACTCGGCGGCGGCGACGGCGGCGTCCGCCCGGCAGGCGGCGGAACGTCCGCGCCATTCGGACGATCCGAGCCGGAACTGGTGACGCCCGTCGCCGATGAAGGCGCGGCCGGCGATGCCGCCGTAACTTTCGCCGCGGCAGCAGCCTGACGCTTTTTGTTTCGCGACAGGAACTCCACGAAGCGGCTGTAGTTCTTCTGGATGTAGGGGTTGGAGCGGTCGAGCTTCAGCGCCTCGAGGTACTCCTTGCGCGCTTTTTCGAAGTCGCCGTTGGCCTCGTACGCGACCGCCAGGTTGTTGTGCGCCTGCGCGTCCGATGGGTTGATCTCGATGGCGCGCTCGAAGCGGAACATCGCTTCGCGCCAAAGATTCATGCGCGCCATCTGCACGCCGAAGTTGTCCTGGGCCGACGGGCGGGTGAGATCGGAATTGTGTGAACAGCCGATCGACAGGGTCAGCGTGGCGAACAGAATCGAGAGGCGAAGCATCCCTTTCATCGTCGATCTCCCTCCGCGACTTTACCGGAACAGGCTGCTGAGATTACCATTGTCACGGCGGCGTCCCACACGCATCGCTCCCTCCCGCGGCACCAACACGCATATGCCCGAAGTCCCGCTCCGCGATCGTCTGATCGCGTATGCCCTGCTACCGCTCCCGCCGTCCCGCATCCGTCTCCTCATCGAAACGTTCGATCCTCTCTCGAAGATGTGCAGCGCATCCCCAGCCATGTTGCGGCAATTGCTAAGTATTGACGGAGCCGACGCCGGCGCCCCGTGGCGGAACGATGAACTTCGCAAGCAGATCGACGCGGTGCGGAGCTCAACCGTCACGCTCGCCGATGACGATTACCCGCCGCTGCTTCGCCAGTTAGTCGATCCGCCGCTTGCGCTTTTCTACCGAGGAAATCTGGCGCTGGCCAGCAGGCAATCGATCGCGATGGTCGGCTCGCGCAAGGCCTCGCCGTACGCGCTGAGCGCGGCGTCGCACCTCGCGCGCGACCTGGTCTCCGTCGGAATGGCCGTCGTCTCCGGCCTGGCCCTCGGCGTCGATGCCGCCGCGCATCGCGCCACCCTCGATGCCTCCGGCGACACGATCGCAATCCTCGGCACGGGCATCGACCTCGTCTATCCGCCGAAGAATCGTCGGCTGTTCAGCGACATCGAGAAGCGAGGATTGATTCTCACCGAGTTCCCACCCGGCACTCCGCCGTTCAAATACAACTTCCCCGTTCGCAATCGCATCATCAGCGGCATCTCGCTCGGCACCGTGATCGTGGAAGCGACCGGCCGCAGCGGATCGCTGATCACCGCGCGCACCGCGGCGGAGCAAAACCGCGAGGTTTACGCCGTCCCCGGCTCGATCTTCTCGCCCGGTTCCGAGGGAACGCATCGGCTCATTCAGTACGGAGTAAAGCTCGTTCACGACGCGAACGACATCCTCGACGAGCTGAAGTCGAAATTGCATGTGCCGCCGGCGGCTCCGGAGCAACCACCGTCACCGCTGCGCGAAGTACTCGAAGCCTTTCGACGCGACGAAGGGATCCACATCGACACGGCGGCCGAGGCGCTGGGGCAATCGGTCGCGGGACTTTCCGCGCCACTGCTGCAACTCGAATTGGATGGCTGGCTCAAGGCGCTGCCGGGCGGGAGGTATGTGCGGATGCGATAGATGCGCGCGCGGCGCAATTCAGATTGCCTTGGGCGGATTCGCTTCCCACTCTTCGTCGAGCACCTGCGGCCACTTCCACCGTGCTTCGGCGATCTCTTCATCGATGGCGTCGCGCTCCGGGGCGTCGTCGAGCTGGGGTACCGACCAGTTGGCGAGCCACATCGGCGAGACATACGGCAGGACGGCGATGCTGTCGAGCCGATACGGCAGGCCGCGAGCGGCGAAGCGTTCGTTGAGGTGATCGATGACGTCGCGCGCGGTGGGGATGTTGCGATCAGTCATCGATCTCGTGTTCTTTCATTTTCGCGGCGAGCGTGCGCGTGGAGATGCCGAGCGACTCGGCGGCATCGGCGCGCGTGCCGCGTTGCAGCGCGTCGGTGATCTTCAGTCGCTCGACGACCCTCGTCGCCCGCTCCGCAGCCTCGGCGAGCGTGCCGGAGAGGTCGAGCGCATCGCGGAGCGTCTCCGTCGAGGCGTCGCCGAGGTGGAGGTCGGAGCGTTCGATCGTAGCGTTGTCGCAGAGAATGGCCGCGCGTTCGATGCAATTCTCCAGCTCGCGGATGTTGCCCGGCCAGTCGTACGCGCGCAACGCCTCGCGCGCATCGGACGAAATCCGCAGCGACGGCTTCTTCAACTCGCGCGCGAACTTCTGAAGAAAAAAGTCGCTGAGCGCGTCGATGTCCTCGCGCCGCGCGCGCAGCGGTGGGACGGTGACCGGAAAGACGTTGATGCGAAAGAAGAGATCCTCGCGGAAGCGCCCTTCCTTCACTTCGTCGGCGAGCGCGTGATTGGTCGCGCAGATGATGCGGACGTCGACGTCGAGCGTGGACGTACCGCCGATGCGATCGAAACGCCGCTCCTGGATCACGCGCAGGATCTTCGACTGAACGCTGAGTCCGAGGTCGCCGATCTCATCGAGGAAAATTGTGCCGCTGTCGGCCAGCTCGAACTTTCCGAGTTGGCGTCCCGTCGCGCCGGTGAACGATCCCTTCTCATGTCCGAACAGCTCGTTCTCGATCAGCGTCTCCGGAATGGCGGCGCAGTTGATGGCCACGAACGGCCGGTCGCGCCGCGGCGAGAGCTGATGGATGGCGCGCGCGAAAAGCTCCTTGCCCGTGCCCGACTCGCCTTGCAGCAGGACCGTCGACTCCGTCGGCGCGACGCGCTGGATCGCGTTCGAGACTTCGACGATCCGCGGCGACTCGCCGACGATCGCAGGAAGCCGGTAGCGCTGCCGGAACTCCTCCTTCAGCAGAATGTTCTCGTAGCGCAGCTCGCGATACTCGCGGCATCGCCGCAGCAGCAGGAGAAGATGATCGACGTCGACCGGCTTCTGCACGAAGTCGAAGGCGCCCAGCTTCATCGCCTCGACGGCGTTCTCGATCGTCCCGAACGCAGTCATGACGATGACCGGACAATCGGGATCGCTCTCTTTGACCTGCCGCAGGACGGCGATGCCGTCCGCGCCAGGCATCCGCAAATCCGTGAGCACCGCGAAGTAGCGCCGGCCCGACGCGATCCGCGTCATCGCCTCCCGCCCATCGCCGGCAACGTCCGCCTCCAGCCCCTCCGCCTCGACCGTCTCGCGCAACATATGCGCGAGCGACTCTTTGTCTTCAACGATGAGCAGGCGCTTCATGGGCAGTGAGACTATAAACGGCGTTTCACCACAAAGGCACAAAGGGCACACAAAGGGATTGCTTTGTGTCCTTTGTACTACTAACCACGCGGTTCTGCGCGCGACGCGAAGATATCGTGCAGCCTTGGGATTCACGGGGAACCGGTTTCACGCGGAGACGCGGAGATCGCGGAGATGGATGTCT
>Ga0157376_10000121_pt1 | contig 54328 bp, 45 predicted proteins | sample M45metaG_FD_121801 | JGI IMG/M metagenome (GOLD analysis project Ga0157376, IMG submission 121801) | Miscanthus rhizosphere microbial communities from Kellogg Biological Station, Michigan, USA - M4-5 metaG | ecosystem: Host-associated > Plants > Roots > Rhizosphere > Soil | place: USA: Michigan...
CTGAGGGATTGTCGCACGCCGAATTGGATAATCTCGTATCTGCGATGTACAAGAAAGCGCTCTTGTCCAGAAATAAACGATTAACGCTTGAGCATGCGCGAGAGGCAACGAAAGAGGCAGTGGACAAATATGAGCGATTCAAAAGCGATCACCAAGTTCAAGTAAAAAAATTGCAAGGTGGGTAAATTGCCGAAAAAGTGGCTCGTTTGCGCTATTTTTCAACTCCTGGTATAGTAAAATCAATGTATAGGTAAGGCATAGTTGAGGGAGAAGCCCATGATCATATGGTTGATTGCACTTGGAATTTTAGTAGGTGTTGGTCTTTGGTTTATGAGCGGGTATAACGATTTGGTGCACAAAAAGGCATTGGTTGACGAGGCATGGAGTGGCATTGATGTGCAGCTCAAGCGTCGTTATGATTTGATTCCCAATTTGGTTGCCACCGTCAAACAGTATAGCATCCATGAAAAAGGCGTTTTGGAAGAGGTAACTCGTTTGCGTTCTGTCGCGATGGGATCGGTTGACGTTACTGACAAATCGACGGCTGAAGCAGGGCTTACTAAAGCACTTAAAACATTGTTTGCAGTTGCAGAAAATTATCCACAACTTAAGGCGAATGAAAATTTTCTCGGATTGCAAAAAGAACTTTCAGCATTAGAACACGAGGTGCAATTAGCACGCCGTTATTATAATGGCACCGCACGTAATTATAATATTGCCGTGGTCTCGTTTCCTTCAAATCTTATTGCACGTATGACTAATTTTTGCAAAGCGGCATATTTTGAAATTACTTCCCCTGATGAACGCAATGCACCGCGAGTGACCTTTTAAGTAAGGATCAATAACTATGATCAAGCGTTTTTTCGCAGCATTTTTGCTGCTCACGCTCTGGCTAGGCACAGCATGCGCAGAAGAGCACATCAGTAGCTTTATTGTCGATATCACCGTACGTCAAGATGGACGTATTGATATCATTGAAACGATACACGTATTGAGTCAAGGTCATCAGATCAAGCGCGGTATTGTGCGTGAAATTCCCACGTTGTATGAAGATACAATGGGTACACAATATAGTGTTGATTGTGCGTTGCAATCTGTTTTGCACAATGACTCTAAAGCTGAATATCACACCGAATCTGCTTCCAACGGCATACGCATTTTTATTGGTAATGCAACAAAAAACATCGCTCTCGGCTATCACACCTATACCATTGCTTATAGCACTAATCGTCAGATTGGCTATTTTCAAGATCATGATGAACTTTTTTGGAATATTACTGGTAATGGATGGCGGTTACCGATTATGCAGGCCCGTTTTATTATCCATCTCCCTGAGGGTATACCATCAGAGAGTATGCGTGTAGTGGGCTATACGGGATATATGGGTGATCTTGGTACTAATTATACGGCACATATTGCGGCTCATGGAACTATTACGGGAAGCACCACACGTGCATTACAACCGCATCAAGGGCTTTCGATTGCCGTTGCCTGGCCAAAGGGATATATGACGCAACCAAGCTGGTGGATGTGGTTTTATTATTTTTTTCACGATAATTGGCCATTGATTGTACTCTTTCTGGTGATTTTCGGGTGTTTTTTTGCCTATCTTTATGTGTGGGCATCTACATTACCGTTGCGGCGTTCAGGAGTAGTTATACCGTTGTTTTATCCTCCAGAGTATCTTTGCCCGGCGCAGATTGCATGTATTGACGCTATAAAATACAACCACAAAGCACTTACGGCTTCACTCGTGAACTTAGCGGTGAAAGGTGCCATAAAAATAGAATGTAAACAGAGGAATCATATACTATCTTCTGCATCATATTATATTCTGCATAAATTAGTTTCGCATGACGACCCACTCGTGCAAGAATTGCATTATCATGAGCTTTCGTTGTTTAAAAATCTTTTTAAACAAGGGGATACATGCACACTGGATGGTCAAAGCACGGTTATAGCATCTGCTATGCGATCGTTTCAAGATAACTTAGAAAAAAATATACTTCAGCAAGCTTTTTTTGACAGTAAATCAGAACAACGAACTAATTTATACCTTTTTTCATTTATAGTATTTATTAGTGTCATGGCAAGTGGTTGTGCGTCGTATTGCTATGCATGGATTATGAATTTTTGGTTTTGGGCGGCGACTCTCCTGATGATTGGTGTGCATGTATGGGGATCGTGGTTAATCAAGCATTACACGGCACATGGGCGCAAGATCCAAGATCAGATTGAAGGGTTTAAGCTTTTTTTGAACATGACAGAAAAAGAGCGTATGAAAATAGTAGGAACACCACCGGAACAAACGCCACAACTATATGAGACCTATTTGCCGTATGCAATTGCACTTGGCGTGGAAGAACAATGGACTAAAAAATTTGAGGCCGTATTTGCTCAGATGCACGCGGCCGGTGCGCCATATATGCCGCGGTGGCATGTTGGTCATTTTGCTTACTATCATGGTATGCATGCGTCTATGATTCGCACATTAAACAGTTCGATGGCATCAACAATCGCATCTTCTGGTTCTCGCCCTGGGTCACAATCAGCATTTGGTAAAGGTGGTGGTTTTGGCGGAGGAGCTGGCCGTGGCGGCGGTGGTGGCGGCGGCGGCGGTTGGTAATCATCGTCAATCTATCGGCAATATGGTATGGTAGAACGCATTGCGCCCGTAGCTCAGGTGGATAGAGCGGTAGATTCCTAATCTGCAGGCCACAGGTTCGAGTCCTGTCGGGCGCACCAGTCTACGCTTATCCGGGCGTGGTGCACTAGCGTGCACTACTTTCGGCTCGGCAAGCTACGCCTGGCTGACGCCAATTTTTAAAGTAGATTGATTGATATTTTAGAACACAGAATCGAAGCCTGATAAAACAATAATATTAGGTACAATATTATACCTTCGCTCATATAGAGCTACGCCTGGCTGAGGCCATTTAAGGATTTAATGAACGTAGATTGTCAACTGAAAAAATAATTAAGACGCGCTTGCATAAAAAAAGTAAAATCATGGATAAACAGTATGTCATTATTGGTGCATCTGCTGCAGGCATAGGAGCAGTACGTACGTTGTTACGCTTGGATCAGCATGCACGCATTACGTTGATTACTGATCAGCATGAAAATCCCTATAATACTTGTTTACTTGCCGATTATTGCGCAGGAATTATTGAGCATGAGCGACTTTCTTTAATACGCGAATTGCCTGAACGCGTTACTATGCTTGCAGGCACACGTGTTGTCCGTGTTATATCTGAGCAGTGCCTGATTGTGTGCGATAATGATCGTATTATACCGTATACATCGTTATTACTTGCTACCGGAACGTGCGCAATATTACCGCCAATTGATGGTATAACAGCGCAAGGAGTTTTTACGTTCCATCGTTTGCGTGATGTAATTAATATTTTGGATTATGCGCGTGAACATGCAGTGCGTGATGTTGTAATTGTTGGTGCTGGATTGAGTGGGCTTGAAGCGGCCGATGCGTTGTGCACGCGTGGATTTAACGTAACGCTTGTTGAACGCGCTGAACAAGTATTGTCTGATATGATAGCGTATGATGCTTCTTTATGTATTACGCGTTATGCGCATAACGCAGGTGTTATTATTAAATGCCAAATGCGTGTAACGTATATTGAAAAAAATACGCAAGGATATGTACAAGCAGTGCATCTCCATGATGGATCTGTGATACCAACACAGATGGTTATTATTGCAGCGGGAGTACAACCTAATCTTGCGTTGGCACGTGCAGCAGATTTGATGCTTGGCAGTGATTACATAATGGTTAATGAATATATGCACACTTCAGATTCTCGTATCTATGCTGCTGGAGATATTATTGCGACGTATGATCGTGTAACAGGGACTATCATGCGCAGTACAACGTGGCCTGATGCTATGCAACAAGGTTTAATTGCGGCGCATAATATGGCAGGAATAGTGCGTGTATATCACGGTATTATTCCCGTCATTAGTTCATCATTTTTTGGTTGTAAAATAACCGTGTGTGGTGATTATCGATCATTAGTGCAAGCAAAGGGCACAGTACATATCAATGATATTGTGTATGAACAATTTTTTCATGATGATGGTGGATTAAAAGGATTTGCAATTATTGGTCATTCTCTGCACGACATCACAGTACTCAAACGCTCATTGCATTTGATCAAATAATCAAAATTACTTGCTGAATTACGCATTTTCTTTACACTTTAATGAAAGAATCTAGCGCATGTATCACAATTTTTAAATCTGAGTTAATCATGAAAAATATGGCAAGTAGAACAAACAAAAAAAAGATAATACAACTTATCATGTTGTGCAGTTTGGGAATGATGAATCAAGTACGTGCAGCAGACCTTCCTCTTCCAGCCCCGGCAAATCCAGCTCTAGCTGCGGCCTTGCAAGCATTACGGGCGTTGGCAGCTGTTCCAGGACTTTCTCCAAAACAGATAGCAAAACTTATCCATGCTGTTGGAGATATATTTACTCCAAAACCTAAACCTACTTTCATTGGCTTAATGTTAGATTTGCCAAACACTGTTAATGAAAAATTGGGTGAGTCTCCATTATATGCTGTTCCAGCTTTTGCGGGACTAGCTGTGGTTGGATATGCGGGTTATTGTAAGTTGGCATCCAATGGTCCTGTTACGATCAAAGCACGAGATATTGAAGCACGAATAACATGTGCGGTTGATAGCATTAATTTGGGAATAAATCGCAAAAATAAAGCACCATTGCGCCAAATTGCAGACACATTAAAGGGCATTCTTGAACTACGTTTAGTGCTTGATGATGCTATTTGTGGATTGCCAGAAAAATATAATGACTTAACCTTTTTGCAACAATGTTGTGATCAGATTGATACAATGTTACGTAACCCTGATATTGCCTATACATACCGTTATGTTGCGCAACAGGATAGAGCATTACAAACATTGATCACCAATGTTCATGATAGTATTCTTGCCAAATTAAGCTTTGAACATTTAATGGGGTTGCATCAGTCGATTCAAGGAAAACCGGTAAGCACTTTGGGCAATATTGCAGAAATTGTACAGTGGATGCGCAACGGGTTTGATCCGGTCCATGCGCCGGCCAACTCGCTGTCTATTGCTTCACGTGTTCTTACTCAAACAGTACGCAATGGAGTGCAAGCAGTGGCAGGTAGTTCGCTCGCGTTACAAAAACGTGAAGATCAGATGAAGGTTTTAAACCACATTCGTTCATTATTAGTATCTTCTTCTGATGCACAAAAAACATGGTTTGAAAAATTGCGTGATTGGACTGGAGTGTCCAAATTTTTGAGATTGTGTATTATTTCTAAAAAAACGAGTGGTAGCTCTGCATCATCGGTAAGTACTATTGATCAAGATCAAAGCACGGTTAACGCACGTGAAGAATCGCGCATCAATAATGTAGCTGGAAATGAGATTGTTCCCGTGTCAAGTGAAAGCAACAAGGATGATATTAATAACAAATATGCGACGGCTGTGCGCGCTATGCCGCTGCATAAATATTTAGTGCACGTTATTATGCAACAGGCGCATAAACATAGCTTGCTTACGAATGTGGTAGCATGCACAACGCTCTGCGCGGTTATTGCGCTTGGTGTACGCAACTATCAGCTCATTGGTAACAAAATTACTGCAACAACAACAGCTGTATATCAACGCGCAAAAGCGGCGAGTGCACGATGTCTTGCACGATTAAAATTGAGTTCCCACAAAAATCTTGCTGCAACAGCGTAACGGGCGTCGATAACAGCGATATACAAGGAGTATGATATGATAAAACACCCAATGATGAGTAAACAAGCATTACTCTTTATGAGCATGCTGTTAACAGCCCAATCAGCTTATTCTATGCAGGCACTATGGGGCTATGGAAACCAAGCAATTAATGTTGCAGGACAAGTAGGCTATGCTCCTCTGGTGATGACCGGTGTAGCGTTAGGGCTTGGGGTACAAGGTGTTGAATATGGTATGCGTGCTATCAGTGCTGCAGGGTCAATTGTTGCTAAGTATCCTAAGATTTCAGCGATCATTGGGCTCTATGCATTGTGTGCAGATAATTATCAGGGCATGCACTATATACAACAACAAAGCCCTTATCTGCAAGCACTGATGCAACGTATGCATCACTATCCTGTTTTACAACAGATGGTCGGTACTACTTACCTAGTAGGTAGTCGTGTGCATGAGCATCTTATTGCTAATAAAGAATTAGTAGCATTGTTACTTGCGCCAGCGATTACCGCACAAGTATGGGATGCTGTTGTTGGAAAAAATGGTTTATTTGTGGTCGAGGGAATAGGCAAAGAGATGGTCGTTCCGTCACTTGGAGGTTTGTATCTGGCTAATTGGGCCTATGATCTCGCGCCACATGCAACCACGTTCTATCATGGATTACTGAATGGGGACCATACGTTACGTGCTGCTTTATTGCTTGAGTATAGTATTGGTGCGATTAATGGTTGGAATGTTGAGCAAAAGGGAGATATTGTTGTTCATTTCATTGAACAAATTGATCGTGAACTTGAAACGATAGGATCTATGCAAAAACGTTTGTTGTATTATGTACCTAATGCTCCTGATATGCTTAAAGAAGCAAAAAAAGCAGGGAAAATTATCACCGCACAGCGGCATCATTCAACCGAAGAGCGTGAGGAAAAGTATTGGGCATGGCTTGATGAAAAAGAAAAAGATCCGTATTCTGCAAAACCTAATGGGTGGTGGGTTCCAACGAAAAAATCGTTTGAGGCTTTGTATAGTGAGCACACCATGAAAGTGCCTAATATTTTCTGGCGTATCTATTGGTATTATGGAACGGCACTTAAAGTATATGCTGGGTTAGAGCAACGTAAAGAACGTTTGCTTGGATTGCGTGAGCTTGCGCAAACACATCTGGGCCATTGGTGGAAGGAATACCAAGAAATTGTTAAACTGCATAGCGTGGAGTAATAAAACACATAGTCGTGATATAATAAAGGTTGTAGCGCATGACATTACCAATGTGGCTCGTTAATAATGCTCTATGGCTGCATGGCGGTGGTATTATCGTTGTATTATTCACGCTTGCACTCGCTACATTATTATGGTGGCGCCCGGGAATATGGCTTGTTATTGGGTTCTTTGTTTTTACTCTTTATTTTTTTCGTGTGCCAGATCGTGCTATTTTAAACAAAAAGGGCGAGGGATCGTTTCTTATTTGTCCGGCAGATGGTCGTATAGTTGAAGTACTCTATGATAAAAATCATACATTTAATGGCCATGCATGGAAAATAGCGATATTTTTATCGCCACTTGATGCACATGTCAATTGGATGCCTGTCGATTGTTGCATCACCCGTATTGTGTATCATCCGGGTTCATTTGTACCGGCATTTTTACCAAAAAGTTCTGAACATAATGAGCATGTTGATCTTTATTTACGTATGGAGAACGGTAAATCTTTGATTGTGCGGCAAATTGCAGGATTTGTCGCGCGTAGAATTGTATGCTGGGTACATGAGGGTGATTGTAAACGAGCAGGTGAGCTCTATGGAATGATCCGTTTTGGTTCGCGTGTTGAAGTTTTATTACCTGAGTCGGTCATCATTGATGTTGGTGTAGGCCAACGTGTATATGGTGGACAAACTATATTGGGGAGGTGGGCATGACTACAATGTTCTTGTTGCAACGGTTGAAAGAGGCAGGTCGTCAAAAAAGAAAAATGGTGCCGTGTATATTTACGTTGTTAAATGCTTACTTAGGATTTTTGGGGATATTGGCCGCTACTTCAGAAGCATATGGACTCGTGGTTATATGTATACTGTTGGCAGTTTGTATGGACGTACTTGATGGCTACAGTGCACGCGCTCTTGGTGCTGCAACTATGTTGGGTAAGGAACTTGATTCATTGAGTGATGCAATTTCCTTCTGTTTGCTTCCTTCTATACTATTTTATTGCTGGCGCGGGGCGTGGCATCCGGTAATAAGCGTTGCTGTGGCCTTTGCCTATTTAGCTGCAGGATTGGTGCGCTTGGCGCGCTTTAATAGTACTGATCAAAGTAGTCGTACAACGTTTTGTGGATTACCCACGCCGGCTGGAGCGCTGATATGTGTGTTCTTAATTATGTGTAATGCGCCAACGGCTCAAGGGATTTGTTGTGTCGCGTTTGCTATGGTGGGCGTTGCGCTTCTTATGATTTCTTCGCTCCCATTCCCCTCATTCAAGTAGGGCGACCAGGCACTTACTAATGATAGTATGGTGATGCAAGGAAATCGATCACGTACGTTGCCGTGTATATCGATCCGCTCAATGGGTTGGTGAGTTCTATAGATCTGCATAAGATCATTAAATGTTGTTACATCTTTAAAAACTTTGTTCAGGGGAAGCTCATGTACTTTGCCGTATCCATGTTCATAAGAACGTGCTTCAACGATCAGATTGTTGCCTATGTCTACGGCAATAAGTACGTGTCCTGGAATGCAAATTAAGTCACCATCCTGTATAGATGTCGTTGGTCCTAATGGCTGTAATACCTTCATCATGGTCGTAGTATTTTTACAGAAATAAGGAATTCCTGCTATCTGCGCTGCGCGCAAGATCAGCCCCGAACAATCCAGACCACATTTTACTGCATGACAATCATTTTTACGCGCATACCACTGTACACTGCGGTCGGTAGGTGATACTTCTGGAATAAGCGGTTCATCAGTGAGTTGCCTGCTGAAGCTGGTACCACCTAACACGTACGGGATAATACCCTCATGCTGTTGAGCCCACGATCGTAGCAGGACAATAAAGTACTTAATACAGTGTGTTATATTGGTATCAGATGATAGTGCGCAGAGCATCGAGGGGATTTTTACCGGTTCACATACTTTGGTTGATGGATTAAAACGCCAAGCGGATACGGTTTTTTTGTGTTGGGGCTTCTCGATACGTACAAAACGTGTGCCAGCAGAGAATGTCATACCCGTTGTTGTATCATGCCAAGGTGCAATAAGCGTAATGATAGATTTGTTGTGCATGGATGATGGTTGATGCAAGGTGATGGCAGGCGGGATCAAACAGTGTTCGTGCAGCTTTACGTGGGAGAGTGGCGTGAGTGCTCGTTCCTGCATCCAATAGGTAACGTGTGGTTGTTGTGTGTTGTGTGGTATAAAAAATGCATTTGAAATCTGAACCTTTACTTCATCTTTTTTAGTTTCAAGTACTTCCACTACTTCATTAAATAAGAGTTGATGTATACGAGGACACGCTGCGCGACCGTTAGTTCCGCTTGAGTGGGGCAATGTATCATAACCAAATGGTGGCAGCCATGGTTTTTGTAATGTGCTGATGGGTTCTCCAAGCAAATCAGCCACCGGCACGGTGATAAGAGCGCGATAGGGCACCATAAGGTTAAAAGTGCTCAATAATACGCCATACAGTATTTTTGTATGATCAATTGGCATGAAAAACTCCTGTAGTATAGTGGATTTCTTACGAACCTCATCATGATTACTCTAAAGCGCAGCTTAACAATAACAGTTTCGTAAGGCGCGCTATTTTCTATAGTTATTATGCCTTATCGACTGACTTTTTTAAAATGATTTTGGTAGGGCAATAGCGATATTTTTTTTTCAAAGAGAAAACAGTTGATGATTTTACCTGTTTTAAATTATCTTAATAGTAAATAGTTATTGAAGTGAGAAGGAATATAAAGGGATATATCATGTACAAAAAATATCACGTATATATATCGTTTTTGTGCATGGGGCTCGGGGCTACACAAACGTATACCAGTCTAGAAGCGTGGACGTGGCTCTATGCGAAGAAATTTTCTGCAGAAGAACAAGGTAAAAATCGTGACCGTCAAGAGGTACATTTTACGCACAGTGATCTTCCAGAGTTTACACAATTGGTCTTTTCTTGGAATGGATTTAGGTGTTGTACGGGTTATTTTTCTTTTTGGGTACAGGCGCGCGATCAACAGACACGTCAGTGGAGCAATTGGCATAAAATGATTGAGTGGGGTAATACCACGCAGCGATCCTATTTGAGCACACAAGATCAGATGACGAGTTATCACCATGTGCGTCTTGAAATGAATGCAGGACACGCTGGAGATGCGTTCCGCATACGTGTTATGGCGCATGACAATGCGGATTTGTCGTTAATTAAGGCACTTACCGTTTCATTGTCACATTTGGGTAAATTTCAACCAGAAGATATTGGTACGACTATCACATCGTTACCATCAGTTCATATAAAAAATGTCCCCTGTAAGTCACAAATTATTCTGCAACATGAGGATAATCGTAAGATGTGCTCTCCTACGTCCTGCAGTATGCTTATTGGCTATCTCATGGGTAGCGTGATAGATCCAATCGATTTCGCATTACAAGCATATGATAGGGGGCTTGAGGCATATGGCAGCTGGCCATTTAATATGGCGCATGCTTTTGAACGATGTAATGGGCAAATCGGATTTGCTATTGCTCGCTTAGCATCGTTTGGGGCATTACATAAACACTTGCAAGACGGGGTTCCTGTCGTCGTGAGTGTCCGCGGGGAACTGGAAGGTGCACCTAAAAAGTATGAGAGTGGGCATCTTCTTGTGGTGGTTGGCTGGAATGCGCGTAAAAAACGAGTCATTTGCCACGATCCTGCCCTCGATGAAGACAAAAAAACGGTCAAGCATTATCCTTTAGAATCATTTTTGCGTGCCTGGGAACGATCGCATAGATTGGCTTATGTGGCTTCTCCAGGGGCATTTGTTATGGTTGACTAATGCTATAAGGTGCAATACTCTCTTACTATAGAATGGGTAGGTTACTCGGTCTTAGGAGGTATGAGACATGTTAAGAAAAAATTGTGCTTTGATGGTCTTGATCTTTGGGTTATTCCATGCAATGCACCTTGAGGCGGATAGAGTTATTGTGGTGCCACGTCGACAGCCGCGATGTATTGTGGTTACTAAAAAAGATAGATCAAGCAATTTTTCGGACGGTTTTTTTACGGGGATGCTGTTTGAGCGATTCTTACAATCCCACCCTGTAGTGGTTTTGACAACGATTACCGCGTTTACTGCAGCATGCATTTACGCAGCGCTTTCTTCGCCTGCAAAAACAACGGTTGAACATACGATTGTGTATGTTGAGGACGATTTTGATGAAGAAGAGGAAGTAGTTTACGTGATTCGCGATCGTAATATCTGATCTTTTGCCCAACAACGTACATATCGCACGGCCCCTATTAAAGATAATGGTTTCAGAGAAGGCGCTATTGAAGCGAGCTCGTTACCCATTTTTTTAATTTCCTATTTTTATTATTACTTATATAGTTGAATCTCTTGTCCTATTTCAGATAGAATACAAAGAAAGAAGGAGTAGTCATAAGAGGAGGATCTATATGGGACATGGGAAGCTAGCGCTGACATTTCTTTTTGTCGTACATTGCGCAGTAGCAAAAATAAGCACAAATACTATTAGTGAGGCTTTTCATCATAAAGGGACATTGCACCAGGTAGAACTGGGTAAGGTTGTTCTTTATTTGCAGCAAACACCGACCATTATTGCGCGGTCGACCTCTGATCGTATGCAACAGGAGTTGATACTTGGATTGCCTGCAACAACGGTTGAAAAAAAATTATTGTCGTTCAAAGGAGAGCAGTATGATGAGGGTCATGCAATGCTCTATTGTGCACAGGTTCACAAGGGAAATAACAGACATGAAGTAGAGCTTGTTATTCGCTATGATGGGCAACGTGTTGTACCAGAATATGCTTTGTTTGATTCTATATCGCAAAAAAAAGGGTTGGTGATCACTTTTTATAATAAAAAACTTTTAGATCGTATACAGGGTAATGAGCGTGGAGCATTATGTATTGCTGCCTGTACAAGAGCGCCATCAGTAGTCATAGATCCTGGGCACGGAGGTCATGATTGTGGAGCTTCAAACAGTGCCCAGCTGTGTGAAAAAGATATTGTGTTAGCGATTGGCAAGCATGTGGTGCATTTTCTATCCTGCAATGGTATAGAGAGCCATCTGACACGTAAAGATGATACCTTTGTGCCACTTGATGAGCGTACAACGCTTGCTAATGAGCTCAATGCAACTTTATTAGTATCGATTCATGTCAATACAAGTAATCGTGTGCAGGCATCCGGTATAGAAACATTTTGCGCGCCTCATACATTATTGCATGAAAAAAAAGTGCTTGATACTTCTTATAGTGACACGATAGAGCGCATACGTTCGGAACTGAGTACGAGTAGTCGCGCCCTGGCAGATAACATTCATGCATATGTCATGCGAGAGATACAGAGTGTATGTGAAAAAGGGATATGTGATCGTGGCGTAAAACATTCGGTTGGTCAGGTATTATTAACATCCAGGCCATCAGTGATTGTTGAAGTTGGTTTTTTATCTAATCCAGAAGAAAGGGCTCGCTTGGCTTCGGTTGAATACCAAACCGCCGCTGCGCGAGGTATTGCACGTGGTATTATTGCATGTATGCCACAGCAAGTTCAATCTTTTTAATAAAAATCTATTGATAATGCTATGCTATTTGGATACAGTTGGTTGCACGTAATTGCCTATAAATATACGGGGCTACTAACAATTCTAGTTACTATGTATAAAGATGCTTGAGTTATGGATGGTATTTGGGAAAGTTTTTTAAACATCGTTAGACAAGAATCAGGTAGTCGCATTGTCGACACTTGGTTCAAAGCGCTTGTTTTGCATCGGTGGGATGCTCTTGAACGGATTGTGTATTTAAAAGCACCAAATCAGTTTGTATGCACGTGGATCCAACGCAACTATATGTCTATGATTTATTCTCATATGGGACGATTGCTTAATGTGGAATTAAGTAAAATAGTGATTCTTGATGGCCAGTCACTTACCGAATTACCTGCATCTACTGAACAACAGATACAACCAGCACGCGCCTATCAATCACCGACATTAAGTCTTAAACGCCCGATTCGTACGCAGGTTAATCAACATTACTCATTTGCTGATTTTGTTGTTGGGCCCAATAATTCGCTTGCATACGCAGCGGCGCATGCGGTTACAGAAAAACCCGGCTCGTTGTACAATCCACTTTTTATTTATGGTGGTTCTGGTCTTGGCAAAACGCATCTATTGCATGCAATAGGAAATGAAATAAAAAATCTCCATAAAAACACCTCGATTTTATACCAGACAACTGATCGATTTGTGAATGAATTTATTAGCGCGATACGCTTTAATCGTGTCCATAAATTTCAAGAAAAATATCGTCATGTTGATGTTTTACTTATTGATGATATTCAATTTATTTCTAATAAAGATCAAACCCAGGAAGCTTTTTTTCATATTTTTAATGTTTTGTATGAGGCACGAAAGCAGATAGTTTTTTCTGGTGATGTGTATCCACAAAATATTAAGGGAATAGCGGATCGGCTTCGTTCTCGTTTAGCATCAGGCATGGTTGCAGATATTGTCATGCCGCCACTTGAAACAAAAGTAGCTATTATTAAGAAAAAAGCAGAAACGCAGGGAGTTGCCATAGAGGATATAGTCGCACATACTATTGCCAACTATACGGTAGCCAGCATTCGTGAATTGGAAGGATTTCTCGTACGTGTCATTGCCTATGCATCATTGATGCAGCAACCGATTACACAAGAATTGATTTATAAAGTGCTGGGTGTGCCAAGCACCATGCCACAATCGATTCATGAAGTGTCACTAGAAACAGTCGTACAATGCATGCAAAAATATCATTCCTATACCTTAGCTGATTTACGATCTGATAAACGCGTTAAAGAGTTGGTTACGGTGCGCCACATGGCAATGTTCTTGATGAAGCGCATCACGAAAAAATCATTACGCGATATTGCTACCTTTTTGGGCGGGCGTAACCACGCAACCGTCGTACATGCTATTGATCGTGTTGAGCAGAATATGCAGTTGGATCCTACATTTAAACAACATGTAATGTCATTAGAATATGAGATTCGCAACCATTAATTCATAAGCATAGGCCGGAGTGCTTTTTGTCGCTGCCGGCGCTCTCGCTTGGTACAAAAGAACATATCCTTGCCACATTTTCTAATCAAAAACGTGTACCAGTCCCAGTAACTATCAAAATATACCGTTTCTTTAAGTCCTACGAGTGCTGGAAAATATTCAGTATCAATGATAAGTAAGGTCTCTTTGTTTTTGTGCTCCGCATTGTTTTGCTGCGCATTGCTTTCTTCAAACATATAATTTTTAATATGCGGATCAACCGCAGATTGCAAAAAATTGTATAGATCTAGGGCGAGCTCCCGATCCTCTTTATTGTGTAGTGATAATTTTCTGCGCGGTGTGATAGCGTCGGCAATAATTGCATAGGTTCCGGGAATAGCGATTTCTTGCATTGCTTTATTACCCAAGCCATAACCAGTAATGTGAAGCCATCGTGCACATTGCGGTAGCCAAAACCATTTGCGTGGTGTATCAACACATGATCGCCAATACGGGCTTTGTTGTAGTCGCTCTTGAATATGTTCTACATTGGGCATACGAGTAAACCCGGTCAAATGGCGGTTAATGCCACCACCCATATAAAAGAAAAACATTTGCTCTACACCTTTGCCGGTTGGTCTTGAAAAACTTTGAGGAGTTTCAAGAAATAGTTTAAGTATAAGTGGATACTCCTTAAATTTAAGTACAATAAGTCCGCACGAACCTCGTCTGCTAAAATCCTTTTTTTGTAACAAAATAAAATGTTTATATGTGCGTTTCCTTTCCATAATTTCGATCAATAATTCTTCAATGAGGTTGCTTAATGTGGTACCTAACACTGATTGATCTGGATGATTACGAAAGGAGATAGGGCCTTGCGGAAGTAAATGTTGGTCAAAAAAAACGGGATCAAAAATACCAAAAAAAGGATATTCTTCCAGATGCGGATTAGTAAGTGTATAGGCAGTCTGCGGGTGCTCGTCCATCCAGCGTATATGTAATGTGGGCACATGGAGATCCGGTTTTCTAAAAGGAGTTCGTGCACAGATTGTGTGTGTAACGCTGAGTGCCAGAATACCATATATTCGATACTTAACTATCATACTTTTTATCCAAACTTATTGATGCATTTGTTGACGTATATATGCCAAAAAGGTATACATTTCAGCATGATACTGTCAAATTATAGCATAAACAGATAAACTTTTCCTGGTGCGATAAGAGCGCTTGATATCCACTTTCAATGGTATTGTTTTTGTTTTTTCTTAATCCTCATTATCAAACAATGAGGGTTTACAAATTCCTACCATTCCATCCCAATGTGCTGTTACTAGAGTTGTGCCATCAGGACTGAATGCAGCTGCTTTTGCTGGCCATGAGTCAAACTTTGAAGTACTGAAACGAACAGGTCGTTCTTTGCTAATATCCCAAATACATATCTTTTTGTCTTGTTGTCCTATTGTTGTTACTAAGTTGTTATTTATAGGGTGAAATAATACGACATTAATATGCTCAAGATGTCCTCTGAGTATACTACGCATTGCTCCTGTTGCTGTATTCCAAATGCGTGCAGTTCTATCCCAACTTGATGATGCAAGGAGTGTGCCATCACGGCTAAAACAAGCTGAACTAACTTGTCCGGTGTGGCCTTTTAGGGTTGTGACTTCGTTGTTCATGAGATTCCAAATATATATTTTTCCTGCGGCGTTCGTTATTGTTACGTGTGTACCAGCAGAATTAAAACATGTTGAATTGATCCAAGATGTATTTGACGTGAATTTTGATTCAATTTTTTTTTCTTGCCAACGTATGACGTATGCGTCACCATCGCCATTGGATTCTGCTATTTCGTAATCGTTGCAAGGATTAAATGATACTGAAGTCACTGTACTTGTATATTCTTGGCTATTGAGTATTGATCTTGTTGCTACATTCCAAATTCGTGCGAAATGGTCTGCTCCCCCTGTAGCCACGAATCTACCATCAGGGCTCCATGAAACTGAAGTAACAAATCTCGCATGCCCCCGTAACGTACAAATAACTTGTTCTTTTTGCAGATTCCAAATGTATGCATTGTTATCATCGCCTCCAGTAATGAATGTCTGGCCGTCAGGGCTAAATGCTATTGCTTTAAGTGGTTGTCGAGCATTGTGCTGAAGTTGATCAGCATAATCCAATAATTGTATTGTATAATAGCCGATATACTGTGCAATCTTTGCTAATAGGTTTTGAGGCAAAGTTGTTGTTGCTAGTGCGGCATATAATGTCTTTTTTTCTTGCAATGGTATCAATGCTGCTGTTGATATTATCTGTGTTATATTGCCAAGTACTAACAACAGGATGAACCTATACATGAAAAAATTCCTAAATTTATCTTGAAACAAAACAATATCTTTTTTATACAAACACTTTATCAAAATACGATAGCTTAGGAATCATTTGACAATGATATTCAGTATTGCGTATTTGCGCAGGTTTATTTGCATTGTAATTTAATTGTTGAATGATTGTGATAAGTTCATTATGGTAAGAAATAGATGCACGCTTGAAAAAAAGGAAAGAGAGTATATTTCTAAAGACGTCCTTATATGAAAGGGTGGCAATGGAGCACTATGAACTTCTGCAGAAGCAGAATAAAATGCTCAAATGTCTCAGTGCATTACCGCGACATATTGTGCAATTACAGGGGGTTGAAAATTTAACCGAATTTGTTTTTCACGATCTTTGCAACACGGACTGTTTTAATTTTGATCGTGCAGCATTTTTTGTAGATAATCCAGATTTTGATTGCACTAAGGGAGTAGCGGGATTTAATCGAGAACAAGCGTTTCAGGAAAAAGATACCGTGTGGTGTGATGTACCATCATTTACGCATCATATGCAACAGGCCCCTTTCAATAAGAAAGTACGGTCAACCATGTTATGTAGCCTCAAAAAAAGTAATCGCAATGAACAAGAATTGGCGTCAGATTTAGCACATGATTTAGGATTCTCCAACTATGCCTATTGTACCTGGGATATGCGACACCATAATCACGGTTTGGTGGTCTATGAGCGAGGCGAAAAGTGCGATGTAGCGACGCAAGAGCTTATTGTAGACGGTTTGAGTATTTTAAGTTTTTGCCCAATATTTTAAGTGTGTTCAAGAAAGGGGACCAGGCCTGGTAATGATGCGCCACTTAAATAAGCAAGCAGCGCGCCACCGCCTGTCGATACATAATCAAAAGCGTTGAGCATCGCTGATTGTTCAAGAAGCGCAGTGGTATCGCCGCCACCGATGATTGAATATGCGGGGCTGGTCGCAACTGCTTGCAAAAGTTCCTGCATACTTGTAAGGGTATCAGGCCGATCCATGAACCCCATCAATCCATTGACTATTATTGCCCCGTGTGCCGCATCACAGAGCTTTGCAATGTGATCAACGCTTTGTGGACCGCATGCAATACCCACATCGTTATCAGCTAGGTGCGTTACAGGATCTTTATGGAACGGAGCTTCAACTGTATCGTGCGTAACCATATAATCGTGCGGTAGGTACACGGTAATATTCTGTGCTGCCGCTGCTTGCAGTATGGCTTTGCATGTTGATACTGCTGACTGATCTACATACGATTTTCCTACGGGCTGATTATTTGCTTGCAAAAAAGTAAATGCGAGTGGAGGTAAGAGCACGAGTGTATGAATTTTATCAAGCATGCTCAGTATATAGGTGGCCTTACTCGCCACTTTCTTACCTCCTATCATGACGAGCAATGAGCGGTTTGGTGCATCGCGGTAGGGTGTGAGTACGTCTAATTCTTGTTCAACGAGTAAACCAATGCTTCGTTTATCGGGAGCAAATAATGTAGGTGTTAGAGCTATTGATGCATCATGATTCTGTAAACTCCCAAAAGCATCTTGAACAAAGTAATCGCCTAGATCTGCAAGCTGTTGCGCAAAAGCTTGCTGCGCTGGTTTTTCACCGGTAAAAAATCGCGTGTTTTCAAGCAGTACTATTTCGCGGTTATCTGTTAATGCATAATGGTGTGCATCACTGATTGTAGGTGCAACGTGGACGGTATAATGGTGCTTGGCAAACCACGGCACAAGTAACTGGGTAGAAAGTGTGGCATCATATTTTGTTGGGCGTCCCATGTGTGTGGCAAGAAGTATTGTGCTGCCGTGTTGTTTAATCAATGATAAAGTAGGTTCGAGACGCTGTAATTTGTAATCACTGGCAATCATATTACCAACTAAAGGAACATTAAGATCAGCACGCACGAGTACGCGCTTACCGCGCAATGGTAATGTTGCCAATTGTGATCTCAGAGTATGATCAAGCTTCAAAGCGTAATACCTCAGCAATGTTGATACTCTTGGTACTACGTGCAGCAAACCATGTTGAAAATAGGCTGAGGCCTAATGTAATAAGCAGCACGGTGATGCAGAGTGAAAATTCTAATTTAACGGGTAATTTTGAAACATAATAAACGTCAGGTAGGGTGATTGGAGGATAGCGATCTAAGAGCCAACCTACAATAGCAGATAACACGATGCCGGCTACTGAGCCTAAAAATGCAATAGTTAATCCAATGTACATAAAGATTGCGTTAATGGCGCGGTCGCTCATACCCATGAGCTTCAAAATAGCAATATCGGCACGTTTTTGGGTGATTTGCATAAACAAAAGTGCAATCACATTCATACTTGCTACCAGCGTAATCAGCGCCAAAATTAAAAACATGGCAAATTTTTCTAGTTGCATGGCAGAAAAAAGTGCAGGATAGAGCTCCTTCCATGAATAAACTTCCATGCCAGCAAATCGTTTACGTAATCGTTGTATCACCGCCTTTTCCTGATGGTCATCGACGAGCGTAATATTGATTTGTGTCACACCTTCTTCGGGAAACAACGTTTGTAAAAATGGTATAGTGCTCATAATAAGCGCGGCATCAAACTCTTCTATGCCCGTTGAGAACATGCCAGCTACCACCGCTTTGTGGCGGTCAAGTGATATTTTGCGTCCATGCTGTGCATCACTTGCAAAGAGCAAGGTCATGGAATCGCCTTCCTTAATACCAAAATTTTCTGCGAGCTTTTTTCCAATAATAACGTGATTGTCCACTACAAGGTCTTCAAGATTCGCTTCGGGATAGGGGGGAACTACCATACGTTGTTCTAAAGTACTTACCAGACGTTCTGAAGCAGGATCGATGCCACGTAACATAACGACATTGCTCACCTCATCATCTTGCGCAATCATTACTTGCTGCGTAGCCGTTGGACTTGACGCGAGAACTTCAGGAAACTCCTGCTGTAAGATTGACATTATTGAAGTGACATTCAATGGTTGTCCATGTGCTCGCATAAGAATATGTGCATGAATACTTTGTAATGTTTTTTGTGTTTCATATTCTATGCCACGCATAATTGCCAGAACGAGTGCAAGTGAAGCGGAACCAATTACAATACTTAAAAAACAAACATATACCATGGTTGATATGCGTTTTTCATAGGCAGATCCGCGTAAATAACGCCATGCGAGGGTGAAGCTTAGGTTGTTCATACATATTCCATTCTTGTAAAGATGCACGCTTTTTTTTACTCTACTACTATTCATTCTACACAAAGTCTAGAAATAAGAGGACGAGTATGCAATATGCGATTAAAAATATAGTCATGGTGATGGTGCTTATGATGTTACTACCTGGATGCGCAAGAATCATTGATTGGGGAAAAAGCCAATTTAATCAAGGGGACGAACTTAATGTGAACGCCGAAAAAGTTCGCACTTATATTCGATCATTAAAAATATATGATCAGATGAGTACTGCGGGCATCTTTGATGTACTATGGCTGTCTGATACAGTGCGTACTGAGTATGCGCATGTGCATGCCTATAAAGAAGGGCGTGATCATGATAGAACTACCGCCTTTTTACGTAGGCAGTTGGAAGAAAATCGTCATTATATATCCTTTTACGTTTTAGTACCGTATTACATTAAATTAGGTTCTATGATCGACGATAACTGGTCATTATTTTTAAAGATAGATGATTATGTAGTGCATCCAGTTGAATGTAAAACGGTTGAGTTGAGTCCTGAATACCAGCTCTTTTTCTGTAAACGATTTAATCGATTTAAAACAGCATATTCAGTCAAGTTTGACGCAAAAGATCGTGATAAAAATAATATTATCACGCCGGCTACACAGGTGATGACGTTATGTTTCCGTTCTACAAATAAACAAGCTAATTTGGTATGGCTGTTGCATCAAGGGGATCTGGCCGATCACCATGCGACGCAAGACCAACGAGAGTGTCGTGACGCATGAATATTGTTATAGGATCTGATCATCGTGGTTTTACCCAAAAACAATATGTGCAAGAACACATAAAAACCGTACACGGCGTAACGATTCATTGGTTAGATATTGGCACTCACAATGACGAACGCACTGACTATCCTCCCTATGCATTGACCGCATGTAGGTATGTACTTGAAGGTAAAGCATCATTTGGTGTGTTATTATGCGGTAGCGGTATTGGTATGGCAATTGCTGCCAATCGTCATCGCGGTATTTATGCTGCAGTGGTGTGGAATGAACGAGTTGCGCAGCTTGCACGCGCGCATGATCATGCAAATATCATTGCGTTACCCTCGGATTTTATTGATAATCAAGAAGCAGTTGACATTGTGTGTGCTGCATTGCAAACAGCGCCATTGCCCGGAAGATATGCGCAACGGATTAAACTTATTGATCAAGATTTGTAGTATTTTTGAGTATTACGCTTTTTTTGTTTCATTCTCACGTTTTTTAATTTCTTGCTCAAGAAAATCAGTGATATTACGAGGATATGTGCTCATTCGAGCGTACTTTCTAGTATCATCAAGTTGTGGGTTTGCTTTGAGGTCGTTTACTAAAAAATATATAACAGATGAATCAACCTTATGAATTAACGCCACAGATAAAGGCGTATGTAGGCCGTGAAGTTTTTTGTCAGTCTGGGTCCAGTGATCATCATCCTTGGGTGCCTTACGCACAACCTGTTTATCAATACCACCTATGCCAGTTATAATATCGCGTAATAACTTTTTGTCTTTTTCAAGGAGCGTTGGATCATCATGTAATTTAAATTTTTTTTTCAGTATAGCAGACAAGCTTTTAGGTGACCATTTTGCTTCACCATTGTCAATTATAGTTAATAGTTCATAATTAAGCGTGTGTTTCTTAGTGTGCCCTGCACGTTGTACTGCAAGGTCACACGTGGTATCACCTTGCCCATTGTCTAAATTAACAGCATCGGGATACTTTTTGAGCACTTGTTGCATTTTATCCAATATGCATTTTTTGGTAAGCCGAGGCCAAGAGGGATCTCCAGATTTTTTACATTTACCTTCATAAAAAAAGGTTAGACTGTGCAATACGCATTCATGTTGCTTTAATGGTGTAAGACAGTGAGCATCAGATATTCCCAATATATCTTTATCACTAATGTAGTTCCTAATGTTACCAAAAAGTAACATGCACTCAAGTTTTCTGTCTTCTTCTTCAGTGAGTGTAAAATAATGTAATTTAAAATAATGCTCTGTATATTGTGCGCACATTTCTTGAAGTGCATCAGGTAATGCACTCACTAATCCCTTTGCGTACGCTTCTTGTAGTTCCATACCGGCTGTTTTCCCAAGATTTTCTTCGGCATTGCCAATATCATACTGAGTTCGTGGTATTAAATTTCTTGATGACTCAGCATCACATGGAATTTTATATTCAGCCATAATCGTTTGAATTTTTGGGGTTAGCGTGGGTTGTGCTATTGGCGGCGGCTGTACCGTTGGCTTAAGAGGAACAAGTAGCTGGGGGGCACGAGGTTGTGCTGGTCGTCGCACGACGGTGATGCCCAAGGGAACAACTGCATTCTCTGACGAAGGCGGTATATATGATGCATGGTTGGTTGAACTCGCACATGCCCAGTATGCTATTCCTGCAGCTCCTATCACACCACAAGCTATAGCTAACTCCTTTAATAAAGCACGGTTTTGTTGCTTCTTTTTGCGAAGCTTTTTTGATTTTTTGCTATGAATTCTATGAACAGTATGATTATTAGTACTGCTGCTATCATACGATCCATGCATCGATGATGATATACTTAAAAGAGATAATAAGACCGTTGAAATAATGCGCTGGGTCATAAGCACTCCTCTTTCTTGATTGCAAAATCATGAGAGGAAGATTTATGGTCAGTATCTTGAGGAACAAGAAGAGCACGTATAGCCTTCTTAGCGATTCTGTATGGTGTGTTCGTACTATCGTCTTGTAGCGTGCGTGACTCTGGGTATTTCGCAACTATAGCAGAAACTTTTGCAAATATAGCTTCACCTAGTGGTGATTGAGGATGACAGTCTTTATACCGATGCACCAAGGAATGTAAGCCTGTGTTAGTCGTTGACGGGTTATAGGGGAGGATCATATAATTAATGTCCAATAATTCAATAAGTTCGGGGAAGCCTTCAGTAATTGCGTAAGATATTTGCTTACTCAAAGATGGATGTAATTCTTGCGCATATTGATTAATAAGGTTAACAGCCTGTTTTGGCATTGCGGCAACAGTATCATATAGAATGCGCTCTCTATCATTATCATGTAATTTTTGTGCCACTTGCATAATAAGCGTACAGTTAAGTTCCTGATCAAGTCTTAAAGATGCACGATGATCTAAAGAGTGTGATGCGAGCTCAAGTGCACTTTTTTTCTTGGACGCCTCTTGATCATATCCGACTCTGGGGTCTGCGTGTAACTCCAAAAGAGACCTTATGACATGGTGATATTTTGTCTTATAGATGTCGTCTTTGCAATAATCATTAGTTTGGCGTATTGTTTGTGCTAATACCGTATAACCATCATTATCTTGAGTATTAATATCGGCACGTTGTGCAATGTCGCGTAACAACTGTCTAATACGCACCATGAACGTGTTAGTTTTCAGCACGTCTTCCTGAGCTATTACATGATAAAAACAGTTTTTACCTTGCGAATCAACGGTTCCCCAATTTATTTTGCAGTCACGCATTGTTACAAGTAATTCTGTATCGTGACGTTTATACTCGTCACTGCAATCGGCAAGCGCTGAAGTGGCTATATGACAAGGTGCGTGTCCCGCTGCATTGAGTATGTGCATAGCGGCTGGTTCATGTCTGATAATTTCTACTATTTTTGCATGTTTGCTATCAAGATGGATATCAGGAAATATTCTAGAGCTCTGTTTTTTGAAATATTTATAGTTTATGAGCAGTAGATGTAAACCAGTATTTCCCTCTTCATCTAGAGGACATGTGAAATAATCAAGGGGGAAATCTTGCCATGTTTCGTAACCCGCACTTTCTTTGTCGCCATTTTCACTTGAATGGAATATCATCTTTTTAATTGCTATTTTTTGTCGTGGCTCCAAAGATCCTGCATATGCTGCGATAATATACTGAACTATATCTCTAAATCCAGTTTGTTCGTTAAAGTATTCGGATATCTCTTTTTTGAGGTCAGGGTTGACAACAAAACGAAGCCCTACTGGAGGAGCAGGCGTTTTCGCATCATCGGCAGCGCCTTGCTGCGGTAACAACGGCAACGGTAATGGTGCAAGGCCAGCTGAGGGCGGTCTCTGAGGACGTGATCGATTGGGCATCAACGAATATATACCGTAAATAGCTCCGATGGTCATCGCTCCCACAAGTATTTTTGCGACTAAGCTACTTTTTTTTCGTGTGCCTTTTTTCTCGCGATTTTCCTTTAAATCGTGTACACCAACATCATCAGTCGCATAGATCGGAGAATAAATGCACCAAATCAGTATAATAAATGCTAATTTATGCCTGTTGTGCTTTTTGCGTTGGTGATACATTACTCGCTGTTGCCTCGTGATTAATATTGGATAGTCTATCTAAGATTCTTGATCAAGGCCTTTGAAGGGTTCTGTTGGTTTTTTCGCCTCTTTCTCTTGTTGATCAAGACGCTGTATTGCGTTGTTAAGTGTTTTGCTGACTTCATTTGTTTCGCTGACCGTACGGTTTACGCCATATTTCTTTATAAAGTATATGTGAGATAGAATACCTGCGAGTGGGTTGGCCTTGAGATCATTAACTAAAAAATGAATTATTTCAGTAGAAGCACCGCATAGCATTGCGTAATGCAATGCAGTCCGAGCATAATTATCTTGATCATCTATAGGACATGTTGTTGCTAGTTTCTGCAACAAACATTTATCTTTATTGTTTTTCTTTGGCTCTTGATGAAATTTTAAATCTTGATGTTGAACAAGCAAGGTCAAACAATGAGAACCCTTCAAGTACTTGCCGTACAAAGCAGAGTAAAGATCGTTGGTCATATCCCAACGAGGATTTCCATATTGGATAAATATATCGAATAGATCATGGTCGATCGTGTTGCCAAAAACACCATAATAAGCGATTACATGACAAAGTGTTTCTTTGTTATGTAGTGATGTACGCATATTGACACTAGCAGGATGTTTGTGCACGATACTTCGTATTGTATGGACAATATCTTGACGTACTTTTATATCGTTGCTCTTTGCGTGCTTTGTGATCAAGATCTCCAACCCGGTTGTTCCACGGGATGTAAGTGGTACGGTCAGTTCATCAGTATCTATTGTATTAATGAGTTGATGATTATGTTCCAATATCGACAGAATAGTCTCTTTCCGTTCTGGAGCCATTTCCCATGCATAACTTTCAACGAGCGAGGCAACACCGGGAGTAAATTCCATCCCGCGTACATATGCTTCTTTAACGGCATTACTGGCCCAGCTGATTTTATGTGTTGAGCTTGGTGGAAGTTTTATTGCAGAGTTCTCTGCATATATATGACAGGGAATCATATAAGCATCTACACGCTTTTGCTCTTCAGGAGTGAGTGGTGGTGGCCGTGGTGCAAAAAATTGTTCGCATTGTGCTGGCGTAAGTTCTCTTATGTCGACAACATTGCTTTTACTAACATGAGACGGTTTTTTATGAGTGGCACTCAACAATACCCAAATCATTATCCCCGTAGCACTACCTACAAGAGCCCATTTTGTGAAATCAAGCTTTTGCTTTTTCTTGTTGCGATGTTTGTTTGGTTCTTGGCCATGTATTACATGCGCATCATCATACCTAATGTCATTGCTAAAACTATATGACTCATGCATCAACGATGATACACATACAAGAAACAGCAAAACTGCTGAAACAATAGGTCTTTTATGCCTGTTGTGGTTCTTCCATTGGTGATACATTTTGCCTCGTGATTAATATTGGATAGTCTATCTAAGATTCTTGATCAAGGCCTTTGAAGGGTTCTGTTGGTTTTTTCGCCTCTTTCTCTTGTTGATCAAGACGCTCTATTGCTTGTGTAAGTATGTTGATAACTAGGTCTTGGTGCTCTTCTTGTCCGGGAAATATGAATGTATGTTCGCGTGCATATTGTAATGCGTTTTGTGGTAAAACTGTCTTTGTATTTTTGTATCGACTATATTCTCTCAATCCTTTACGCTTACGTTCTGTAGTGGTTATACGAGGGTCTGCATGAAGTTCAGAAATTAAAAACTCAATTATTTCAGGCGAAACACTGCATTTCAGTGCATGATGTAATGCCGTTAATCCTTCATTGTCTTGAGTGTTTATACCGCACTGTGCTGCCATGTCTCTAAATAATGTTTTCGCTTTTTCCGGGTCTTTAGGGTTGAACGTTAAATGGTGATAGCTTAAGAGATGCATCAAGCAATTCCTGGCATCCTGCGTGGGCATATTCCAAGATGGTTTCTTCCCGTATTGGATAAATATGTCGAATAAAGTATGATCAATAAAGGAAAATGATTGTACTTGTTCTGGATTAATCTTAGAAATAATACTTATATAATGGCACATGGTCCCACCATCGGACTTTGCTGTATATGGTGTGTTAACAATGTCGGGATATGCTTGTACCACTTCAGATATCTTATCACTTACTAAAGTACGTTGTGTTTCATTACCACGTTTCAACTTCTCGTATTTATCAAGCAGCCAGAAAAATCCGGTAAATTCACCCGAACCATGAGGTTCTATCAATTCATAAGGTTGTATAGTCTCAAGAGATACTGCTTGTATGAGCTGGAAGATTGTATTATACCTCTTTTCATCTAATTTTGGTGTGTAACCTTTAACTATCTCTGTGATAGCTTCCGGTAATGCACTCACTAATCCCTTTGCGTACGCTTCTTGTAGCTCCATACCGGCTGTTTTCCCAAGATTTCTTTGGGCATTGCCAATATCATATGGAGTTCGTGGTATTGGATTTTCTGGTGAAGCTCGATGTACATGAATATCACATGAAATTTTGTATTCCTCCATAATATTTTGAACTTCTGGGGTGAAAGAAAGTTTTCGTGTAGGTACACGAGGAACAGGTTCATGCGGCAAGGGCTGAGCAGGCGGTGGAGTTGATATAGAGGCTACTGTTAGCACAACAGGCACAGGTGATGTTGGAATAGGTGGTTGATCTATTGGCCTCATAAAGGGAACAATTATCTCACCTGACTGAACAGGGGGGATAGTTGATGCATGGTTGGTTGCACTCGCACATGTCCAATATACTATTCCTGCAGCTCCTATCACACCACAAGCTATAGCCAATTGCTTTAATAAAGCACGGTCTTGTTGCTTCTTTTTACGCTGCAGGGCAGATTTTTTGCTGTGTATTCTATGAACGTTATGACCATCAGTAGTACTGACTTCATAAGACCCATACATCGATAATGATGTACATAGACCAAATAGTAAAACCGCCGAAGTAGTATGTTTATGCCTGTTGTGGCTCTTCAATTGGTGACGTATCATTGTCCGAAATCTCTGCTGGTGTAGTTATTTGCCCATTTTGAGCCATCTCTTTTTGCAAATTTTGCATAATTTCGGCAATAGTATCTTGGTGCAATAGTTGCATGATCTGGCGACGCGGCAACATGCCATGTTGTGCAAGCATAATGGTCAACACAAATAATTTTTCTTGATGTTGTTGCAACTCTTGTTTAACTTCTTGCTTGAGCGTATCAAGATACTTGACCGCTTCTCGCTCGTACTGCGCACGAACATCAGGAGTCATTTCTGTAACATTAATGCCGTTACTCACAATACTCAGGGCAATTTTGAGCGCCTTATGCGCAAAATCGGCGCGATATGAATAACTACATGATCCATTGAGGAGCTCTTCTCCCGCGTGTCCTGCAATAAGTACCTTACAACGGGCTTTTTGTTGTTCAATATTGAACGCGCCTGTTGCATCATAGAGTGCACGTGTATACACGCGACCATAGTGTCTATGATCACCGCCGGCTTCTGGGGTATTTAACCATTGTGCTGAAAGACTGGTATCATGAATTGTGGCATTGTATGCACGAATAGTAGTCGCGGTCACCTCTTCTTCTAAAACAGGTTCATTAATTAAGCGCATGAGCGTTTCTGCACCAATATTTGAAGCTATAGTCATAAGTGCGGCTGGCGATATTTGTTTGGTGCTTTCAAGAATAATACCACGAATTTCTGTATCAAACGCAAGAAGTAGATGGGCCTCTGAAACGGCCTGATTAGTGCTTAAAGCGTACCGTTTTGCTGTTTTGATAAGTCGTTGCAATGATTCAAATGAACAGCCTTGTGTTTCTTGTACCAATTCTTGCAATACGTCGCTTTCAAGAGAAATTCCTGCTTTGCGTAATTCTTGTTCTAAATATATGTAACGATCATGCATCGTAGTTTTACCAAAACGTAACACAACCTCAAAGCGATTACGTAAATCGTGTGGTAATGATTCTGGATCATTAGTAGCACATATGATGATGATAGGATGTTTTGGATCATATGCTTGATTTAATGCCGTTAATGCCCCATTGAGCATGTTTTGATTAGCGCCATGCTTGAAGTAACGATGAAATTCATCAATAAACAGAACACGGATATTAGTATTTTTTGCTTCATTGATGAGCGCTTCAAAGCCTAATTCCATAAGAATAAAGGCAGGAACTTTTAAGAAATACGCCTGTCCACCAGATCGACGCGCAATTTCACCACCTATTGCTTCTGCAAAATAGGTCTTACCTGCACGTGAACCACCCATGAACAAAATAGTTGCTGGTGGAGTTGCCCCTGCACGTGCAAATTGCTCTGGATTAAGGGCCGATTGAATAAGAAGTTCTGCCTGTTGTTTTTCAACTTCCATACCCACAACATCTTTTAGTCCAATGGTCGGTATGTATGCCACCAAAGTACTTTGACGTCGGTGTATGCCACCGAGTAAAAAGTTATCAAGTTGAGTGAATTTTTCTGCAACTTTTGGATACCAATGACTGTATGCACCTTTCCATGAGGTAAATGCCGCCGTGGCAAACATTGCACCGAGCGGGTCATAAACACTCATACAACGATTAATCCAACCTATTGCTTTACCAGGAGTTTTTGTTGCACTGGATGGGTCAAAAATCTGTCCATTCATGAAAGGTTTCATACCAGCTGCATCGCCAAGAAAGTTCTTTATACGCACTAAACCGGGAACTTTAGCAATCCAACTATCTTCTGTGATGATGTCTGATGGCGTGTTATGCAAAATGTATGCTCCCAACAGCGCACTTTTAACCACTAAGCCGATGGCCAATGAGTGTCTATTGATTGGTTCAACCGTGTAAGGTCGCACGGTGCGGTATAAGCGATTGTACCAAGTAAGACCTGCATTTTTCGCCAAATCCTGCACGTCTTGAAAATTTTGAGCATTTTCTTGCACGTATTCTTGTAATTGTTCGGAAGTAGGTTCACTCGTGCGATGTCGTGTTTGAGCATTATGTTCAAATACTATCGGTTCTTTAAAGTGTGAACTTAATAATTCATGAATACTTTTACATAATGTGTGATTGAGGCGAATAAGATCAAGGAGTTCTGGTGTTGAAAATGATTGCACTTCAGCGAGTATCTTTGTTTGTACTGTAGTGATTATCGGTGCGATAGTAGTACGTACCTGTGTCAGGCTATCAACGTGTGTTGTAGTGTTAGCTACATGAATAGTACCATTACCACATTGAATTAAAAGATCTGAAAGAATAAGATCAAGTTGTGTAAGGAGTTCAAACTCAGATACGATAAGTTCTTGCACGACAATATTGTTGGTATCATCATGCCTTACACTTTTGATCTGTTGATTGTTTTCTCTTGATACGAGGTTTGAGATGTCCTGCGTATATCCAGTTGCAACAGACAAAAGTAAACCTGCTGTAGCATAGCGGAGTATTTTCATTAAACTGTGTGCCATACTTGCTTCCTTTAACTAGAGTTAATAGCGTTTGCTTGATTATCATATATTATTTATCATAGTAATAGAATTTAAGAAAATGTCGAACGGTGTGTTGTTTCACCTCTAAAAAAGGAATATTGTATGAATAAAAGATGGTTTCCAGGAGTAATTGTTCTAGGGTTAATTCTTGCGTGGCTAACCTGGACTGAAGGAGGGCTTTGGCAAAAGCCTATTATCACCACCCAGAAAGCAGAAGAAGCCCGCGTAGGGGCCCGTTTTATTGATTTAACATCACTGCTGGGCTATGAAAACATTGTACCTGTTTTAGTTATAGGCTCAGGACCTGCTGGATTGGGGGCTGCGCTTCACGCTGCTCGGGACAACAAGTTCCCTCTGGTAATCATGGGAGACGAACCTGGCGGCCTCTTAACCAAGACTGGCGAAATAGAAAATTGGCTTGGAATGCCTACCCTCGTGGGTGAAGTTGCTATGGATCAAGTTACCCAACAAGTGGCTCACTATGGGGCACAATTTTTGCACGATACGGTAATAGCGGTCGACACTGATCAATGGCCATTTAAGGTCAGTCTATCGAGTGGGATGACGCTTTATGCATTGAGTATAGTGATTGCCACTGGTGCCCATAGCCGTACGCTCAATATTCCTGGAGAGCAGGAAAGTTGGGGATATGGTCTTTCAACGTGTGCCAAGTGCGATGCATGGGCGTATAAAAACAAGGAAGTGGTTGTAATAGGGGGTGGCGATAGTGCCATTGAAGAAGCAATACAGCTTTCTCAGCATGCGCGTAAAGTTACTATTTTTGTTCGTAGCGGGCATATGCGTGCCACAGCCCATATGCAAGAACGATTATCAGCATATGAAAATATCAGTGTTGTATATAATACGATTGTTCAAGAAATCATACGTACCCCAGGGCAAGATCGGTCTGTTGGCCACGTTAAATTATGTAATACAGAAAATAATGACACCTCCTTATTTGCTACCGATGGGGTATTTCTTGCTATTGGGCATGTGCCGAGCACCGAACTATTCAAAGGCAAAATTGATCTTGATGACCAGGGATATATTATAGTGCGGGGCAGAACGCAACAAACCCTGACAGATGGGATTTTTGCAGCAGGTGATGTTGCTGACAAGGTATATCGACAAGCTACCTATGCAGCAGGTATGGGGGTCGCTGCCGGCATTGAAGCAAGCCATTACCTCGATGAAATAGGCTTTACGCCAGCCGTTATTAGAGCGCTTGAACAACATCAAGGGCAATGCCAACTCAAGCAGGTACTGATACAAAGTTAATGAATTTGGTTCGGTTTAACGTTATTTCATTCTAGACAAAGATTCTATTAGTTATACAATCAAAGATAGTCCCACGTATACGTGGGACTATTTAGGTTAAAGATATTACAATAAGACAACTAGAGTGAATATCATGAGTGCAATACGCAATGGTTATCGTTGTATTTTGAGTATAGTGTGTATTATTACTGCTTCGGTCACGTATGGCGATGAGCCGGCGCATTCTTATATGGCCTATGGTGACATTGCACAGTTGTATCCAAAAAAGCTTGATCCACTTACGACGATGATTTTTCAAAATCAGCGAAAAACGTTGACTGATGATACTAAAAGGGACGTAGCTTTTGCCTTATTTGATGCTGCATTACCTCCCGGGGTGAGTAACACGTATTCTCCGTTGTCGGCGACTTTGCAAAATCTCAATGTTTTTGCGTATAAAACCAATACCCCTGTGCATGCTTCAAAAAATTTATTTGCTAAAATCAACAGAACTTCAACCGTGTTTGGAGAAGCTGCTTTAGCGCATCTTGTTGCAAATCCTACGAGTGACATTGATGAACTTAAAAAACGTCAAAATATTGTTCGTCAGTTAATCGACGATCCTGAATTATTTGCGCGCATGGAAGCATTCGTTAAACAAGTTAAAGAAGACGAAGATAATATTTTACTCCATTATGCACGGCCTGATGAGGCATTGTTCAACCAAAAATATTTTAGTGTGGAGTCATTACAAGCGTTGAATAAAGAAGAGGCGATTCTTGAGTTATCATCTACCAAGGGCTGGTTGCTGCAGCAAGTTGCTTGGTTGCCTCTTTTCCTTAGATATAGCGATGTGGGTCATAATTTACAAAATATTGATTCACTGAACTTATTCGCGTTTCTTGGTGTGGTATCAAATATGGCATGGCTACTAAATAATCGTATAGAATCCACCAAACAAGAATATTCATTATGTGAAAAAATGTTCAATAATGTCATGGGCGTTAAACGACTTATGGAGAATATTCAGGATGTGCAGAATTATATTCAACAACGCAAAGGTGATGATCTTAAAATTGAGATGCCATCGCTTGCAACGCTGAAGACCAAGGGGCTCAAGAAGTTATTTAAAACCCCAACTTTTGCCGATGATTCTTATAGCTGGAAGCATTATGATGGGCGTATCAAAAAAGCGTACTATATCATGCAAGAAGTCAAGGAGCGGTTTATTCCTTATTTGCATGCTGTCGGGCAATTAGATGCATATCTTTCAATAGCTAAATTATATAAAGAACATCAAGGGCTCAATGCACGGTACAGCTTTGTTGATTTTGTTGATCAAAAAATGCCTTGCGTGCAAGCGCAAGAGTTTTGGAATCCGATGATTTCTCCTGCAAAAGTTGTCACTAATTCGGTACAGCTGGATGGTGATCGCATACAAGGGATTCTGGTAACAGGGCCCAATAGTGGTGGAAAATCGACTATTGCTGTTCAGGGCATAACATTAGCTCTATGGCTTGGGCAAACATTAGGGATTGCCCCTGCGCAACATTTGCAAGTGACTCCGTTTGATTATATTAGTGCCTTACTCAAGATCCAAGATGATGTTATCGCTGGAGTCTCGCATTATCAAGCTGAGCTTGCACAAACAGCGCAAGCATACGCTGCTGCATGTAATCTTAAACCAGGAAGCAAGATTTGGTTTGCATTTGATGAAACATACGAAGGCACTAATGCTGAAGCTGGTGCATATGCGGTACGTGAATTTATTAAAAAATTGGTACAAAACAAAAAAATACTTTTTTCGATGGTCACACATCAGAACCAAGGTGCGACAACTTTAGAAAAAGAGACGAACGGTGCATGTCGTAATTACACCGTTGAGGTCAAGGTTGTGCATAACTCCTCGGGTGAAATTGAGCTTAAGCATCTTCACCGCCTGGTTCCAGGTGGGAACAAGGATGAGACGATCGGCGCTGAGCTATTTAAACAAGCTTTCAACAAAGCAGCTGAAAAAAAGCGTGATTCTTGGGCTTTTTGAAGTATTTGTCCGAAACTCCCCTCTTAACAAAGCGTTGCAGTTTGAAATAAAAAGCTGCTATTATCTTTATAGGATGTTATATAAAGAATAGACTATAAAGGAGAGTATCAGTGAAGAGGGCTGGCAATTGGGTACTTTTTGGCGTTCATCTATGCCTGGGCCTGACGACGCTATCTGGGATAGGGCAAGCATCCCAAGGCGGTGGATCTTACGCCCATGGAAAGGTCGTTTCCCGGCATGCTGATTATATTGATGGCGCTGTTACTGATAAAATAATTTTATATCCCAAAAAAACACGATTAAGTACTGCGCGCGAAGTAATTGAACGAGATGCGGTGCTTGTGCGCTATGATGACGCAGTGGCCACGGTGCTTTTGTGTCACGGCTTTATGTGCAGTAAAATTGACACAGGCGTGTTGCGACGACTGTTTCCTCGTGGGCGATTTAATGTCATGAGTTTTGATTTTAGAGCGCATGGAACGCGTGCCACCGGTCAGCAATGCACTTTTGGGCGAGACGAAGCATGTGACGTTTTAACTGCGGCGTATTTTATAAAAAATGATCCTTTACTTAAAGACAAACCACTCTTTGTTTATGGATTTTCTATGGGGGCAGTGGCTGCTATAGAAGCGCAGTCGCTGGACAGTTCGTTATTTCAGGCCATGATACTTGATTGTCCCTTTGATTCTGCACATGATGTAATCAGACGTGTTCTTGACAGCCTGACCTTCTCATTGTTTGGTTATAAATTTAGAATGCCCGGACGTGCGCTGTTGCAGCGCTATGCATTTCATCCTTATATTCAATCATTAGTTAAGGTAGTGTTGAAGACAGTTGCTAATATGGATCCTCGCGATATTCATATTAATTTATGTCCAATTTCCCCAAAAGATTCAATTAAAAATATCACTATACCAATTTTTTTTATTGTGTGTAAAAAAGATGAACGAGCGCCTATGGCGGCGGTGCGAGGATTGTATGATGGGGCTGCTTCCCATTACAAAGAGCTTTGGTTAACGAATGGCAGGGGACATTTTGATTCCTATTTTCATAGTCCTGAAAAATATACCACTAAAGTACGTCAATTTTTAGAAGAATCACTCAAAGATGGCATGGTACAGCGCGTGTATCATCGTGTCATTGAAGATGAGGGAGATTTTTTGTTGTAAATTAGGAGAAAAAATGAAGATAAAAATGATAATAGTACTATGCATGGCGATAGTTATAGGGCATGACGGATTTAGCCAACAAGATCAGCGTAAATCAGTGATACGTGTGCAAGACAATAGTAGGCGCCCCGTTAAAAAAGTGACAACACGAGTGTATGAGCGTTCTGCGCCGTATCCGTATTATTCCTATCCCTATTACTCGCCCTATCCATGGGGTCCTTATCCTTGGGCTTATGGTCTAGGATATGGTCCGGGATACGGTCCTGGATATTACGGTCCTGGATTTGGGATTTCTGTAGGATTCTGATAGTTGACCTACCGCGATGTATGCACGTCATGTGTGTGACTTCTGCTTAGCAAAAATTATCGAGTATGTTATTCTAAAATAAAATTTAGAAAGCATGCTCTATACTGGTTGAGGAATCATGATTGCATTACGTATACAAACAAAGAATATTGTTGATAGTCAAAATCAAGCATTAATCGTATTTGTTGAGCAAGACCAAGTCGATACTATGCCGAGCATAACACGTCTTGAAAAAGAGCGATGTGCCGGATTACGTGCTGCAGCACAGCATCAACACTTTTACGGAAAAACGCTTCAATCTTTTGCCATGGTAGGTACCGTAGGGACTGCTGTGGATATTATTTTGGTTGGGCTGGGCTCAAAAAATCATCAGGGGGTTATTCCCTTAGAAACGTACCGCAGGGCTTTAGGCAAAGCCGTGCGTATTGCAGAAAGTCGTAAAGATAATACGGTCGCGTTACTACTACCACCGGCAGAAATTTTTGGCATATCAGATGCGTTGTTGGCGCAAGAAACAACGATTATTGCGCATATGGCGGCGTACCGTTTTGCTGAGTACATTACCGATAAAGAACGTGTGTCTGGTGCCATTGCATCGTTTGAGTTATTCCTAGATGGACACGCGTTAGACGGCATACAAGAGGGTATTGATCGTGGCACCATTATAGCTGATGCGGTTAATACCACGCGCCATTGGATTGATTTACCACCGATGCGTTTAACGCCGGTTCAACTCGCGGATCATGCTCAGGAAATAGCGCGCGAATATGGTCTTAAGCTTACCCGCTTGGCGGAAAAAGAGGTGCAGGCGATGGGCATGGGTGGATTGGCGGGCGTGTCTAGCGGATCAGATCAGGACTGTCAGTTTGTGGTGCTTGAATACCGCACAACGCAACCTAATGCGCCAACAGTAGCCTTTGTTGGCAAAGGAATCACATTCGATTCAGGTGGCCTTTCAATTAAACCAGCACTCAACATGGAAACTATGAAAGATGACATGTCGGGTGCAGCTGCTGTCATCACTGTTATGCGGGCATTAGCGCAACTTAAGCCTAACATTAACGTTATTGGTATAACGCCACTGTCTGAAAATTTGCCAAGTGGCAAAGCAACCAAACCAGGGGATATTCTTACGTTTTATAACGGAAAGACTGCCGAAGTTAAAAATACTGATGCAGAGGGTAGACTTATTTTAGCTGATGCACTTTCGTATGCAGTGAAGCATTATACGTTGGATGCTATTATTGATGTGGCAACCTTGACTGGTGCATGTGCCTATGCGCTTGGACCATTCTTTACCGGTATGCTGAGTCAACATGATGAGCTGGCGGACCGTGTGCAGCAATCGGCAGAACGTACGGGTGATCGCGTATGGCCATTACCTTTGCACGATGATTACAAAGCAGCGATTAAATCTGAAGTGGCAGATATTTGCAATATTGGAAGCTCTAAGTATATGGCAGGGACGATCACCGCAGCATTCTTTTTACAAAATTTTGTTAATGATACGCCATGGGTGCATTTGGATATTGCCGGTACTGCATTTGATGTGCCCGATATTACGTACTATCGTTCTGCAAGTGCAACTGGTGCAAGTGTGCGATTGTTGATTGATTTGGCAATGACGTGGGAATAGTCAAAACTCATTTCTATCTAGCAATTGCTATTGTTACAAGCTGTTAATTCCAGTTCTAATTTCTTGTATTCTGTTGCGTCAATTTCAAATAAAGCAATCTGCGCATGCTGACCGAAATTAACTTGAGGTACGTCGCGCGATTTGTAATGTTGTTGTATCTTTGCGAAGTCTCCTCCATCATATAAGAAGCTTGCGTGCCATATTGCCTTGAATGTCTGTGAAAATTGCTCGGATTGAGCTCGTTGATCTAGATAATACCTAATGCCTTGTTTGTTCTTGGGGCATTGCGTAGTTGAGGATTCTATGAAATAGAACTTACCTCCTTCTTCGGTGTCCTCGACGTTAAAAATACCGTTTATTTTTATTTCTGGTGTTGAATGTAAGCCATTGTCGCTCATGATGGCGGCCACAGAACTTGCGGTGAGTGGTTGTTGCGTACGTTCAATCTTATCTCGTAGTTCACGTGTTTGTTGCTGTAATTTTGCGACACCTTGGTCAACATCATCGAATTTTTTCTCGACATGTGCTTGAAGTTTTGACAGTCGGGAAGCATCTGGGCTTGGAGGAGGTTCGGGTGGTGGTGTACTTTGTGGCACAGCGTTTTCACCATTGCTTAGTTTTTCCTGTTGTTCTTGTTTATCATTACTTTGAGCAGTACTTTTTCGTTGTTTATTATGAGTCGTCTCATGATTTTCTACATTTTGGTTGTCGGGCCAACAATAAACCACGCCTCCTATGATTGTCACTAAACTCGTAGCGGCTAAAAGCTTTATCGCGGTGCTACTTGCCGAGTTTTTGTCATCATCTGCAGGATCTTCATCTTCTTCTGCTACATATTCCTCTGCACTATAAGAAAAATGTGATGAAAGAGGCCCAGTGACGTCAGCGATAAGAGAGTGAAAGGGTATGCTTGCTGTTGCAAATCCCAACACAATATGAAAAAAATAGGTTCTATTCATCGACAGTGACCTTAATAGTTGAATAATGCGATAATTATAACGCAATAAAAAACAATTAACCAGTATCAACGTCACAAAAAAGGCTTTAAATTCGGTTAGCAACCATCACAACTGGTTGCTTGCCAAAAAGTCATAGACTCGGACGACGCATAATTCCTGCTTTGGAAAATCATTATGTAAACATTGCCAGCCATGCAGATTTTTTTATACGGTTCTAGAAGGTGTAGTGTTGCTGCGATGTCTATGTATTCTACTGGTGCTTTGTGTAATTCTCGGAATTGGTTTAAGTGGTTTTTCAATATAGATACGTGGTGGCCGATGCTTTACTACTATTTCATTATCTTCTGAATCCGAATCAGAATTAGCAGGTTGTGTACTGTGTTGTACTCCTGAAACACTCTTAGTTCGCAGCAAAACATGCGTTTCGGGAACGGGGATCGTTATCGAGCATTGCTCTTTCTTGTCATGCATTGGGTATACTGTGCTATGCATCCATACTGCTGCATACATTATCAGGTACAGAATATTATTGTCTTTCATGAGTTCTCCTCAATAATGAAAGGTTAAAGCGTAATTCCATATTTTTGCCGCCAGGCTTCAAGCGCTAGAGGAAAATGTGGCAGCGCAAGCTTCAGCATGCTATGTGCGTAAGCACGAATTTCATATTGCGCGCCCTGATGCAATCGTAATCGCATAAAATGCATTAAAGAATGTAAATTACATGTGTAAATAAATTCTGTATAGGTGGCAAGTGGCAGTAATCCACGTGCAAGCTCACGGCATACCCCTTGCTCCATGAGGGATTCGTAAGCACGCGCACTCGCGGTAAGTGCTTTAATATATTCTTTTTTTAGTTCTTCATCGCAAAAATTGCCGACTGATCCTTGGCGATTTTGGGTGTCTTGATATCGCCATGTTGATGGTGTATAAAATTCTAAACGTGCTTTAACATAACGATAACTAATTTCATTGTAGGAACACATGCGGTGGCGCATCCATTGGCGTGCTACGAAAATTGGACATTTTACGCGAAATGAAAACTGATTATGTTCAAAGGGACTTGTATGATCATGATTGATAAGATACCGTATGAGGTTGGCATCTTTGTCACTCATAGTAGTGACGGTCTTACCAAAAGATACACGTGCAGCATTGACAATATCAAGATCAGATCCTGATACCCGCACCAAAGATAATGAGCTAATCCCATCACCTAATGGGTCGAGCGCCATATGATCATGCTCTAGTACTTCGTCGCACTGAGTATTATACTGATTTTTATGTGTATCCATAATGATATCCTTGCAAACGACATTCGTGTGTAGTGTACCATAAAATTATTACAATACTATCGGGAGTTTTATTATGAAGATGAATATGCGGTATATTATCCTGCTAGGTATAGGAATCACACACGGAATCTTGACTAGTCGATGTGACTGTGAGAAAAAAGTTCGTCGTAAACCTGCGATACATTCGCGAAATGTGTCATTAGTTAATGGTGACATAAAACTTTCTCCTTATGCGCTTTCACCGTTGACCTTATGTGAAGCAATGCGCAAAACAACGCAAAGCGTAAAAACAGAACAAGATGATATAGCACCGGCCAATGAACAACAACGCAGTTTTTTGGATAAACAGTATTTACCATATGTAAAAGAAAAGCTGTTTAGTTTTTTTTCTACAGAAGAATTACAATCCTACGCATCACGCAATTACAAAGAGCTTAATAAAATTTTGAAAAGCAAAGGTTTTTCTTTGCAATTTCCGCAATTTCCTCGCACTCAGATAGGTGTATTGGCAATCCAAGATGTTTTGGTGAAATGGTTATTAGAAGGAACCAAAGAACCATTGCTCGTTGGTGATGCAACGTATGATGCTGTTATGCTCAAAGCAGATGTTGTGCGTGAAGGTGAACAAGCGGGGCAGCAGAATGTGCATTTTTTTGCGCAAGATCCACAAGCAACGGTAATCGTTAAATTGCTCACTCAATCTAAGGATTGTGTTTATTTTGTCACCCAACGGAATGGCGATTTGTTTGCGGCTCAACCTAATGAAGCGGCTATAGCAGAAGCTATCATGAAGTACAGTAAGCATGTTACCGCAGGAACGTACGCACAATCAGATCGTTTTAATAGCCTGCATTTTCCGATGATTAGTTATGATGTTAATCCCGATGTCTCGTGGCTTGAGCGCATGCGTATCGGCACAACCTATGTTGCACAAGCAATGCAGCAAGTGATTTTCAAAATGAATGAAAAGGGAGCGCGTGCAAAAGCCGCCGCAGGACTTATTGTTGCGACATCGTTTCTTGAAGAAAATCCTAAAGAGCGATTGATTATTGATAGACCTTTTCTTGTATGGATTGAGCGTCCCGGCGTTCCGTTACCAATTTTTGCTGGTTACATGACACAATCATATTGGAAAAATCCTGGTGTGTTATAAACAGGAATGGTAATGATATCTGCATGTCAACGCTATAGCCGAATGTTTTTCACTGTATGTTGCACCTTGTTGGTCATTGGTATGATTTTCGTGTATTCAGCAAGTTCGGTCTATGCGCTCGATCACTGTGGATCTGCACATTATTATCTTGTACGTCATATGTATGGTATTGTCTTGGGCTGCATAGCAGCGTGTATCATGCGTTTTATGCCATTAGCATGTATTCGATGGATGGTGCCGAGTGCGTTTTTTGGATCATGTATTATGACTGCATTAACCCTCATTCCCACGTATGCATTGCATGTTCATGGTTCTAGCCGTTGGCTTAAATTGTACGATTTTTCATTTCAGCCAAGCGAGCTGCTTAAATATACCTTTATACTGTACTGTGCCCACATACTTGCCAAGACTCACGGTAATATTACGTGGCGGCGCTATGCGCAATTTTTATTATTGCTTGCGGTGGTCGACGTTATTCTTTTGGCCCAACCAGATTTTGGTTTGGCGGTGACGTTAAGCAGTGCGGTGGCGCTGATGCTATTCATTGCCGGGGCGCGCATAGCATATCTGTTGACGACGCTCTGTGCGTGTATCCCGTTGCTCATTGCACTTATTGCGTATAAACCATACCGTGTTCAGCGCATTATGACCTTTCTTAATCCATGGTCTGATCCGCAGGGAGCTGGTTTTCAAGTGATTCAATCATTGATTGCTATCGGTTCTGGTGGTTGGTATGGCGTTGGTATTGGCAATTCAAAGCAGAAATTTTTTTATCTTCCTATGCAGCATACTGATTTTATCTTTTCAATTATTGCCGAAGAGGTTGGTTTTATTGGTGTCATGATACTTATTCTGCTCTTTATACTTGTATTGTATAGTGGCTTGAAAATAGCATATACGCTCAAAGATCCATTTAGTCATTACACGGTACTTGGCTTTGTGTTGTTGGTTACGCTGCAAGCATTGATTAATATAGCCGTTGCAACGGGGATGGCGCCTACTAAAGGAATAGGGTTACCGTTTATTAGTTATGGCAACACCGCGCTCGTCTGTACTATTGGCATGTTGGGATTAATTGCGCGTATGGTGCGCAGTGATTATTCGCAGCAAAATTATTCTTTGTAACAACCTATCGCCTTAATCTGTTGCTTATACTCGCGTGCTGTACTTAGTAGACCCTGAGTTTGTTGCAGCGCTAAGTTATTTGCTGTTATTTTTTTTAATTGACTTATAGCATACTCTAAATCATCCAGCAGCTCATTTTTTTCTTTTTCAAATTGTATAATTTTGCAGAGCTCGTGTGGCTTGATAGCATTATTATCTTCAGGCTTGATTTGTTGTTCAATCAGAGATTGCATACGCTGTGGTATGGAAGTATGCAATGCAGATGTGTAGTGAGTTACTTGTTCTGCAATTTGTTGTTTATTCTGTCGGGGCTTGGCTATATATGTATCATAATATGTAGCCCACGCCCCCACTAGGGAAGGTAATGTAGTACTAAGAAAATACATGTTCAACCAAAACACTTTTTTCTTGGTTTCTTTATTTAATCTCAATAAATAACCTACATCGTCCCGTAGGTAACCTATAGCTGCAGTCTGACCCTCTAAGGCATCATGTAGGTCTCTGAGTGCTTGCCCTCCTGCGAGATTGACCGTGGCCTGGTTATCATTGAATTCTTTTTGCTCGTCATTGATTCTCTTTTGACGTGTTATAAAATCTTCCCAATGCAGCACATCCAAAGACCAAGTGGTGCCAGGTACAGCACAACTGACCATAAAAATGATGAGAGATATGCCTTGCCTAAGGGTTGTCATAAAAAAACTCCGGGGTTTATACGTACTTTAATTGCAAACATATGTTAAGGATAATATAAAATTATCATAAAATTAAATATTGGCAAGTTTTTAATTCCAAGAGTCGCAATATATTCTATTAGAAGTTTAAGCGCATAACCCCGATTTACGGTGAAGGCGAAGTCAAGAATGAAGTTCAACAGATGAATTATCCTGATAGATAACCTCCACAGCCGGTTCGGCTGGCTTCACCCTACTCCTCTCAAACACTTGAATCGGTGTCAAAAAGCCAAGAATTTTACGAGGTCTGTTGTTGATGATGTCAGCAACTTTGTCCAGGTACTCCTGAGTTACGTCGCACGGTTTCATGGAAAAAGGTAGGTAGCGGCGAAGCAATCCATTCATATTCTCGACAGATCCCTTCTGCCACGGACTTCCTGGATTACAGAAAAACACTGGTATCGAGAGTTCATGATGAAAAGCAAACTCGGATCCTTGATCAAAAGTGACTGATTTGGCATGAGATCCAATCTTTTTTTCTACTGATTCTATGATTGGATCACTATGCTTGGTTTCATGTTTTACCAGAGTAACCATACGTGATTTGCGTTCAACAATAGTGAGAACGTTGGCTGATTGGCTGCCTTGATTGAACATGAGATCTCCTTCATAATGGGCAACAGTAGCTCGTGTTTCTATTTCTTTGGGTCGTTGATGAATAGAGACTATACCTTGAATGTTTCCTTTCGAATGCTGTTTTCTGGTAATACCACGTTTTTTCTTGGTTCTTGGAAGAAGCTCCCATAGAGCTAAGTGGCGATTATTGTCATGATAGATAAATTGATAAATGGCCTCAGTGCTGATATTGATTTCTGGATTATCTTTCTTCCAGCAGCCTGCTATGACGCCTGGCGACCATCCATCCCGTAAGCGCTCAAAAATATACTCTTTCAACCCTGGATTACGGTCTATTTTACTACCATGCCGCGCCTTGCGATTCTTCGATTGATAATGCGCATCTCGCGGATAGAGATATCCAATCTCATCTGAGTTTCTATTCAATTCCCTGGTTATGGTTGATGGTGGGCGATCCAACTCTCTTGCCAGTTGCCTTGCTGATTTTTCCTGGGTTAATCCCTGATAAATCCGAAATCGTTCACTTTCTTGTAATTGTGTATAATAAATCACGTGCAGCACTTTCTTTTTAGAACGTTTTCTTCTTAAAAAACTATTCTATCAGAATCGTGTTGCACTTCATTTTAGATTAAGCCTGAGCTTGAAATGTTTATCATTGAGCTACTCTCTTCTATTGGTATGTTAGGGTTGGTTGCGCGCATGGTGCGCAGTAATTAGAGCTCTTTCGAAACTTTCATTCCCACTCAATGAGTGTTGAAAGAGATCCATTATTCTGTATGAAACGGCATCGCTTCGATTTTTTGTTCAAAATTTCGCGCAATGGTCTTTAAATCAGCAATTTGAGGCTTAATATCTTCTTGTGTATCCTGATTGTCATACATAGCATCTAATCGTTTGAGCAAATTTTCAATAGAAGATAACATTTTTTGTTTTTTTTGCTCAAATTGAACGATGAGTGAAACTTGAGCTGCGTTAACACTGTTACTATTGTCTACAACAATTCGCTCTTTATCGAGGGATCGAACACATTGTGGTAACACGGTATGAAATGTATCTTCATAAAGAGCGATTTCTTTTTTAATTAGTTTCTGCGCGTGTTTATTCTGTCGAGGTCGGGCTATACATAGCTCGTAGAGAGCGGCTAATGCGATGACTGATGCTGCCCATGCAACCCCCATACCAAGATTTATCATGCATTCATTGTGCAATTGCTCTAAACCGGTAATACGATTATATAAAATAGGTAGATGCTCACTTGCATTCTTTTGCATTTCTTTAAATTCATCCTGAATGATTTTCATTTCTGTCGATCTTGCATGATTCATCGCGATTTGGTTGTTAGTGAATTCTTGTTGTTCGTTATTGGTCGCAGCTTGATTACCATTGATGCCATTCTGGACCATTACAGCACTTTGTACATACTGTACAAGAGACATGGTCCAAGTAGTGTTCACTACTGCGCAACTGAATATAAAAACAATGAAGTATATAGATTGTTTACATTTTTTCATAGGATTCCAATGATATATGAATCAACACAAGACTATCACAAAATTAAAAAAGTGGCTAAAATTCATTTTTTGCGCAAAACCTCTTCTAGTAAAACTTTGAATCTATCACCACGATCAGCATAATTGGCAAACAGATCAAAAGATGCTCCTGCAGGAGAGAAAAGCACACTATCACCTTTACGCATAATAGAAAGACAATAGGCGAATGCTTCCTCAAGTGTAGCACAAGCATTTGATGGAATATTGGCTTGGCAGCACCATGCCGCAAGCTGTTGCGCTTCTGTCCCAAAACAGATGATAAAACGTACTTTGCCGGCAAGCTGTTGAATTAATGATTGTCGATTCACTCCTTTGCTGACACCTCCTAAAAAAAGTACGATTGGTTTTGGCTGCAATTGATGAACTGCGGCAATGGTTGAAGCAGGAATGGTGGATTTTGAATCATTATAAAAATCAACACCATCTATTGTGGCAAGATGCACCAAACGATGATCAGGTAACGTCAATTGCGCGTGCATGGCATCAATGCGGGCAGGGGAGATGGAAAGCATATCAAGAGCTGCGGTGATAATAAGCCAATTTTCTGGATAGGTGGTCCGCTCGAAAACGGGACTTGTATGCACGATGCGTTGTTGACCGGCTTGATACTGCAATACTGCGAGGCCATCCATGAAGTAGAGAGATTGATCTGGGCGCAGGCGCGCATAATCGTCTGCGGTAGGTTTTTGTGTGCTAAAAAACGCATAGCCGGGACGTTGCATCAAATCTGCAGGAAGCTGTGCACGCAGAGTTAACGGAAGTAGTGCACGTTGGTCTGGCTTTTGATAACGTATGATATTTGTTTTTGCGCAGCGATAAGCATCGAAACTGTCATGCCTATCCAGATGATTAGGGTGGAGATTTGTCCAGATCGCAAGATCAGGTGCTACGTGCATGCTATATTCTAGCTGGAAGCTTGAAAGTTCTACCACCGCAGTATCAACAGATTGTTCTATAATATCGAGCATTGGCAGTCCGATATTGCCACATGCAGGGACGTGCTGCGCTTCTGTTGTGAGCAACCGACTTAAGAGTGTCGTTACGGTAGTTTTGCCGCATGATCCGGTAACGCCGATGTAGCGCTGTGTGTAATAATGGGCAAAAAGATCAACTTCAGCACTATAGTGTGCCATATTGCGATAGGGGCGGATGTCGATTCCCTGACTTGGTATAATAGGGTCGTTAGCGTGCAAAAATGAAGTAAGATCGTTGCCCGTACGAAACCGTGCACCTGCATGCTCAATGATATGGCGTTCATGTTCAGTCAGTGTGCGATGGTCAAATACTTCGATCAATGCGTTATGCTGGGTAAAAAATTTAAGGAGTGATTGTCCAGTTGCACCAAATCCCCAAATGCCTACTCGTTTGCCTGCGTAATTCATGGTATACTTACTCATATTTATATGATTCGATGGTATCATTATAGGTAAAAAATAACGTAAAAATCGCTCTACGGGAAGAAGTTCATGGCAAAACAAGATGCGGACAATAAAGTAAGTTTTAAAGATACGCTCAATTTACCCCGCACCGATTTTCCTATTAGAGCGCATGCTGCGGTCAATGATCCGGCAATGATCGAGCGTTGGGAGCGTGAAAAGTTGTATGCTCTGGCCTTTGAACTTCACAAAGGATCGCAAACCTTTATGTTGCATGATGGTCCGCCCTATGCCAATGGCCATATTCATAGTGGCCATGCCTATAATAAAATTTTAAAAGATATTGTCACCAAATCTCAGCGCATGATGGGCAAACATGTGCCGGTGACTCCTGGTTGGGATTGTCATGGACTGCCCATCGAATTTAAAGTAAGCCAAGAGCATCCGGGAAGCACGCCATCAGAGCTTAAAAAAGCGTGCCGCGCCTATGCTCAACAATGGATTGATATACAGCGCCAAGAATTTAAACAGCTTGGGGTAATCATGGATTGGGATCGCCCCTACACTACTATGGATTATTCGTATGAAGCTGCTATTGTGCATGCTTTTGGTACCTTTGTTGCCCAAGGATATATCGAACGCAATAATAAAACGATTCCGTGGTGTTACACATGTCAAACAACATTGGCCACTGCAGAAATTGAATACCAAGATCGCAAAGATCCCTCGATTTACGTGCTGTTTCCACTCGAGCAAGCGTTGGTTGACCGCGTATGGCCAACATTAATCGGAAATCCGGTTTCTATAGTTGTGTGGACTACAACGCCATGGACCTTACCGCTCAATCGTGCGGTGCTCATGCATCCAAGTGCAACGTATGTTGTGTTGCAGGTTCATGATCGTTATGTAATCGTAGCGCAAGAACTTGCTGATGCACTATGTGCGGTGGCGCAATGCGATAAAAAGATTATTGATTATATCGCAGCCAATGATTTGGTTGCCAACTATGCGCGTGTGCACCATCCATTTATTGATGAACTATTAGTGCCTATTATTGCAGATGATTCGGTGCAATTGAGTGAGGGTACGGCATTTGTGCATTGTGCACCTGGTTGTGGACCAGAGGATTATGAAGTAGGTATTAAAAATAAATTAGAGATATTTTCACCGATCAGTCCACAGGGCGCGTATGCGCGCGGCATACAGCCTGCGGCATTGGAAGGAATGTCGGTGGTTGATGGACAAATTTGGGTGATTAAAGAGTTGGCAGCGCGTGGCTATTTATTGGCTAAAAAAACAATTACGCACGCGTATCCACATTGTTGGCGTTGTCGTCAAGGACTCATTTTCCGCGCAACACGGCAATGGTTTTGCAATTTACAAAAGGGCGGATTGAAAGAAAAAGTACTGAGTGAAATTGACACCTTAATGATGGTGCCGGCGGGATCTCAAAATCGCCTGAGTGCTACGCTGCAGGGACGTCTTGAATGGTGTTTGTCCCGTCAACGGATTTGGGGGGTACCAATTCCAGCACTTTTATGTACGCGTTGTGATTATACGTATAGTACGCCATCGTTGATTGAAAAAGTTGCCCATGAAATAGAAAAGCAAGGTATCGAATATTGGGATAATGCGCAGGTTGCTGAATTATTACCCATCAATTTTGCGTGTCCGTTATGCACGAATACTGAATTTAAACAAGAAAAAGATATTTTAGATGTATGGTTTGAGTCTGGCGTAAGTCATACTGCAGTACTTAAAGCACATCCTGAGTTGCGCTATCCGGCAGATATGTACCTTGAAGGTAAAGATCAGCATCGTGCATGGTTTCAAAGTGCATTGCTGACTGCTATGGTACTACATGGTGATAAACCGATGCGCACTATCGTAACGCACGGGTTTACGGTTGATGATCATGGTAGAAAAATGTCAAAATCATTGGGTAATGTTGTCTCTCCTCAAGAAATGACCAAGCGTTTAGGGGTTGATGGTTTACGGCTCTGGGCCGCAAGTATTGATTGTTCAAGTGATGCTGTGGTATCTGACCAATTATTGCGTAATATTGAACAAACATTTAATAAAATTCGTAACACATGCCGTTTTTTGTTATCAAATTTGTATGACTTTGATCATGAACGAGACATGTTAACGTACGAGCAGATGTTACCGCTTGATCAATACGCATGTGCACAACTGTTTGATCTTAATCGCGTAATTATGCAGAGCTATCAAGCATATGACTTTACTGCTATTGCGCATCGTTTAGGTGATTATTGCACTGCTGAACTCAGTGCGTTTTATCTCGATATTATCAAAGATCGGCTTTATGTTGAAAAAGCTGATGGTCATCCACGCCGCTCAGCGCAAACCGCATGTTGGTACATCCTTGATACCATGACAAGGCTCATGGCCCCAATACTGTCTATCACGGCAGAATACGTGTCAGACGCATACCAAAAAAATAAACGTGCTTCCATTCACCTGCAGCAGTTTTCCTCGCCGGATGATATCTGGGCGAAGCTTGCCAAGGATCATGATGTTCTCGCGTATGCGAGTGCGCAAGACCAGCAATGGAAACTACTTAAGATGCTGCGTTCAGCATTGCTAAAAAGTATTGAGGAATTACGGGCAGTTGGCACTATTACTCATTCTCTTGAGGCACGGTTAACGTTATATCTTGATGCCACGATTGTGCAAACCTTGCAGCCACTCATGCATATGTTGCGTGCGCGTGGTCAATCGTTTGAAGAATTTTTGCAAGAATTTGTTATTGTATCGCAGGTGATAGTGACAGAAACAGCTGGTCAGTTGGCTGAAAGCATGCATAAAGGATTATATGTTAACGTGCAACGAGCACATGGCGTTAAATGTCCGCGATGCTGGAAATGGCATACTGATACACATGTGCATGACTTGTGCGCGCGGTGTAATAAGATTGTTGGATGATAAAAAATCAGCGCAAGAAAAAGCTTACTGCGCGCACATAATTTTTAATGGTTGCATTTTTTGCGTTGACATAAAGCTAATCCTGTTGTTTTGTGGTTGCTTCATTTGTTTTTGGTTTTTCAATGCCATACGGATTTTCTGGCGTTTTTTTCGGCTTTGGAATTGCTATATCATAGAGCTCTTGTAACGCATCGACCATTTCTTGCAATGAAGCTGGTTCTGAGATTATTGTATCAAGATCTTTTACCCGTTTGCTCGCTTCAGCTTTTTGTTCAATATTGCCGAAATAGGCATAACGGCGATCAGCAAACAATTGACTTTCATCTGCAAGCAAGGTGTTGACCTCTTTCACGAATGGCTCAAGCTGTTCTTGGTACCATGCAACGTCGTCCTTTAACTCATCGATATAATATTCAGAGCTTTTTTTACTCAAATTCTTGCTATGCAAGGTCAATGCCTTGGCTTGGTCAACAGCGCGAGTGGCAGCAATCGTTATGCTGCGTACTGCTTCGACTAACGTTGGATTGATCGGCTCTGTACCACGTATATGCGTTTGCATTGTTTTAAATACCGATACGGTATCGTACAATTCCAGAATTTTATCAAGCTGGCGTTCAATTGTTTTAAGATATAAATCTGCTTTTTTATCTTCTATTTTTTTATCTTTTTGCTTGGTTTTGGATGGATCTTCTTTATCGGTATCAAGCTTTTTATCTTTAGTTGTATCGGTATCTTTTTTTATGCCAGTATCCGTACGTTTTGCCGGCGATGATGGCTCATTTCGTGCGCGATGCGGCTCTTCAGAATACTCATCATGATAAGCAAATGGCTCAGTGTAACGAGCTGCATACCCACTTTCTCCGCCCAATTGTTGTGTTGCGGGTATTGCAACAAATCCTGTTTCTAAACCACTTCCGACCTGTTGTAGCGGATGATTGGAGGATGCTTTTGTTTTAGAACCTTCAAGGGCCTTTTTTTGACGTTCTTCTTCCATTTTTGTTAACTCTTGCTCGCGTGGGCCGTAACTTTTGAACACTTTATCAAGCCGATCTAACAATTGATGTGTGTACAATGCATTGCCTAACGCATCAATGATTTGTTGAATCGCGGCACGTGATTGTTTACTAATTTTACCCAAACCAAAAGCAGGGGCTTCTACTTTAGGTTCGTAATTATTGAGGGTGGCGGCAAGATCTTGCACTACTTTTTGTAATGCGTCATCGACATATCCCAAGTAACGGTACAACTGTGTTCGTTGCGGATCGCGCTCTTTCAGTTTTTTTAAACTATACACAAGCATGTTGATCTGTTCTTGGAATTGACTCCAGGTAGTGAGTGCTTGCCATTGCTTGATTTTGCCTTGCGCAACCCAATTGCTCATGTCGCCAGATAATTCGGGAATAATTTGTGCTTTGAGTAAAAAGCGTTCAAGTGCGTCTAATACCGTTTCAACGGTAATAAGAAAGGGTTGTGTTGTTGTTGTTGGTTGTTTGACTTCAACAGGTTTTGGTTTTTCTTCAGGTACTGCAGGCATAACTTCTGTTGCTGGCTTGGTTGGTGATGGCTGTGTTGCCTGTTGTTGTTCTTCTGTTAATACTTGATCCATAAATTGCATAAGCTCTTCTTCAGACATGGTACTCATAATCTGCGAGAGCTCTTCAACATCTTTATAGAACTGTTTTTGTTCTTCTTCGGGTAACGTACGTACAAACTCTTCAATTTGTGTATTAACTTCTTGTTGAAACTGCAACAGTTCCTCTTCACTCATTTGTGACATATCTACCAAATTTTTATTCGCAGGTCCCATTGCGCCAGGCAGACTGCTATGAATAAAGCTGCCGCTTAACAACATCACATACGCGAAGAGAGATAACACATACGATTTCATACTAGAGTCCCATAGGCAAACGGCATTTAACTTTTCTTTTTCTTGTAGTACATATTAAATATAGTATACACATTTCTTATACAGTATATAAAATGATCGCAGAAAAGTCATGAATAAAAAAGGGTTTTTACTGATTGAATGTATAAGTGCATTAGCAATCTTGATGAGTTTGACGGGACTTTATGCATGGTACTTTTGGCACAATATAGCGCTCCAAGCGCATGGGATGAGGCAATTGACTTATACTACTGCGCTGAGTAATGCAAGCGAGCAGTTGCTTACGCATGCCATGTTTGCCACATGGGACAATAATGTACAACTACCCATTGTTTATCATAAAATTGACCAGCTCCCTGCGTTGACAGGATTATGGGCAACCATCCCCATGACGGTTCCTTATGCTCTCTATAAATTTTCTGTCGATATTAATAGCGCATGTGAAAAAAAGGAGACATTAATATGGTACATTGGGTATATAGCACGCGATTAAACAATAGAACACTTAATGGCTTTTTGCTGGTACAAATGGTTGTGTATCTGGCGCTTACGGCGCTTATTGTACTGTTCACGATGCAATGGGCAGTATCGGCTATGATGCATTATCGTCGTATTACCCATCATAGCAGTAGAGTAATCGCTATGACCTGTGCAACTGATGTATGGATGCGTGATATGCGTAGTGCGGTTGGACCGTTGCATAATCAGCATGATACATGGTTATGGTGTACTGGTGATACGTACGTTGCGTGGTACCTTAAAGATCACGCTTTAATACGCGCGGAAGGAAGCTACACGCACGCAGTGTGGCATGAACGAATGCAAAGCCTTATGGCAGAAGAGATTGAAGTATTAGATATACGCACAGAACCAGGCATGGCCTCACTGTGTATAGAAGAAATTCAATGCCCACGGTCTCAAACTCCTTATCGTTGCACCCGTATGGTACATACGTATGTGTAGGTCATGATTATGCATAAAGTACAACCAGGATCGGCACTCTTGATAGTGGTGCTTGTTTCGGCATTGTTGCTCGTTGGTATGACAAGCGTATGGCGTGCAACCCATTTTTTTTATGAAACTGCCTATATGCGGCGCTGTGCATATCAAGCACAATATAGTGCACAAGCGTGCATGTATAGAGCAATTGCAACATGCTGGTCGACCTTTCATTCATGTTATGACCTGTTGAGTGCGCAACAAGAAACAGTTGTATTATATTGCACTGCATGGCCTTTAGATGGGAAGCGCACATGTCAAGCGCGCGTATACGCACAACGCAAAGATGCTGACATTCAATTACGTACCGAACTTATGGATATTAACAACACAATGATATGGTGCACGCGTTGTGTGTGCACGGATAAGGCTGTTACTCAATGGTCCGATATGCGTGGTTAATGGTTGCCAGCTCTGCCATAATGCTGGGTGCAGCACATTGGTGGCCTGATTATGCATGGTGGCTGGTGTATCTTTTTTTAATACCTTTATTTTATATAGGGTTGAGTAATACACAGATAGGGTTGCGACATGGTTTTTGCTGGGGGTTGGTTTTTTTTGGTATGCAGCTGTGGGCAGTAACTGAATTGCTGGAACACTACAACACCTTTTTTTATTATTGCGTTATTGTTGTTGCATACATATATAGTGCACTTCACGCAGCAATGTGGTTGTACATTGCGGGTGCATGCGCGTGTGTAAACCAAAATATCGCACTGCGCAGCATAGTGTGGATATTGAGTACGCACGGTTTTTTTTGGTTTGTGTATCATCGTGGATTGTGGATTATTGATTACAATCTCGGCTATTTTGGCGCCTTGTTTTGGTTACCACTCGTAGCGCATATACGAACCGTTCACTCAGTTTGGTATCTGGGAATATCACTGTTTTCGCTCGCAATTATTGTGTGGTCTGCGTTGCTAGCACTGTGGATGCACACACGCGCACGATGGATTTTATGTTCTGCCATGGGTATAGGTATTGTATATGGTATACATATAATCATACCGCCTACAATGTCATACGTTATACCCGCCTGGTTATCACATGCATGTTGGGTACCGTATGATTATATGCGTGTTGAGCACCCATATGATCGTGCACATGCAATTGCATCTCGTATTACACAAGCGCAGCAAGCCGATGAGCGGTTCTCTATTTTTATATTACCCGAGTCTGCATGTCCGTTCGCTTTGAATGATAATCAACATCTTATTGGATGGTGGTACAGTGATTTGCCTGAGGATACATGGATACTATGTGGTGGACATCGCCTTAATGAGGAAAAAGATACTCTTTATAATACATTGTACGTGACGCATAACGCCAAGCTCATTTCCCATTATGACAAAAAAATACTCGTTCCCTTTTTTGAGTATCAACCAAGTCACCCATCATGCACTTCATCGGTAAAAGATCAATTTTTCGCCCCGTCGAGCCAACAAGCTCGTTGTCTGGTCACTCCTTGGTGTACATTTGTCCCCATGATCTGTTGCGAGCTTTTTTTAGTAACACACAGTATAACAGAAAATGCTGAAATTGTGCGGTTATGCCTGGTGCACGATGGGTGGTTTGCCCGTAACAGTTACATGCAGCAGCTAATGGTACTCTATGCCCAAGTACGTGCTTTAGTTGAACACAGCCCCTATCTGTACATTAGTCATGCGTATGGATTGTACACTGACGGAGAACATACCGTGAATCTTACGTGTTACCATGCTCCTTGCATTAAACAATCTTGATTACTGCCGCAATTTTTAACTATGATTACAGCAGGGATAAAGGGAGAGGTATGTCACATCAGTCGAAAAATCGTTATTACTATAATACACTTATATTCGGAATGCTTATTCTTAGTCAATCTTTAGAATCAGCATCACCGCAAACTACATTACCATCTTGGAAACAATGGTTATATGGTTGGTGGAATAATCAATCTAACGTGACAAGCACTCAAAAAGCAACATCGCCTAATTGGACTAAATATGCATTGGTAGGCGGTGGATTATTATTTGTAACATTCGTTGCTGGATCGTGGTTAAAGCACAAAGCAGATGAACAACGGAGAAAAAAAATAGTTGCAGAGCATGCACGGGAGATCCAAGAGCGGGGAAAAAAATGGGAACAAGAACGTACAGCTCGGGAGGCAAAGGAACAACACGATAAGAATCTTAAGTATCTATCTGGTTTTGATGTAAATCTAGCTCAATTATACGCATATTTGCTTACCTTGGATAAGCCTGAATACACAACACTACTAAAGATACTCAAAAATAATAAACTCAATATTTTGTGGACGGAGGAGGATAAGATTGATCCCTTAACATTGGCTTGTGAGCTCTTATGGAGCACTGAATCTAAAGAAAAACTACAAGAAGCAGTCGATAAAGGTCTTGTGAGATCAGAGATTATGATCGGTTTGGTTGAGAGGGTTCCAACGAAACAATACTTTACCTCTGCAGAAATTAAACAACTCGCATACGCTATGTCCTTTAGTTACTCTAATGAGGATACCTCTCATGACAAAAAGCAGATAATTAAAACATTAGCCAATTCTATTTCATTATCGGGTTTAGAACTCATTCAACCTGAGAATACATATATTACGCTAAGGCTGAGTGAGATATCACGGGTGAAGGAGAAAGTTGTGCCACCTACATATTTTAACAACTCTTTTGCTTACTTATGCGAAATGCAGCCAATTGCGACTATTCGATCTCAACTTAGTTCAATACGTGATGGCAAAGCGCGAGCGTGGAACTCTATGTTTATGCGGCAGCAAGAAGTCGATCCAACAGTCAAGAAACTATGTGATCAGTTGCTGAACAAAATAGATGAAATTGTGAAGACTCGAACTGCTATTGATGACGATTAACTCTTTCAATGCTTCCCATCGCCTTTAAACATCTACTATTGATTCTTGCATAGATTTGCAACTATGATTACAGCAGGGATGAGGGGAGAGATATGTTACTTCAGTCAAAAAATCGTTATTACTCTGTACTCATATTCGGAGTGCTTATTCTTGGTCAATCTTTAGAATCAGCATCACCATCTTGGCAACAAATATGGAGTCAGTTGTATAAAAAAACTAGCTCAACACCTTCTTGGGCTCGATATGCCGCCCTTGGTGGGTTATTCTTTGCAACATTCATTGCTGGACCATGGTTAATGCAAAAAGTAAGGGCATGGCATGATGAACAACGTAAAAAAAAAATAGATGCAAAGATCAAGTTGGAGGAACGAGAAAGAGAAAGAAAACGCGAACAAAGCCGTCCAGCTCGGGAGGAACAAGCACAACAGCAAGAGAATTTAGCAATTTTGGGTAATGTGGATCAGAACCTTGTTACATTGTATAAGTACTTATTCAGCTTAGATGCAAAGAAGCACACTGAAGCAGTAGAGGTGCTGGTAAAAAATAATATTTTAGCAGGTGTCAGACAATATGATCATGCAACACAAAAGTATATTGTTAAAACTTTAGAAAAATATGATCCTTTAACGGTGACTGTTGGACTTTTATGGCACTCAAATAAAGAAAACATACAATCTTTATGCGTGCTTGCTAGAAGTCAAGAACTTGTATTGATATGCGCCAAGCTATCCATTAAAGAGTATTTCACTCAAAAAGAAATTGATCAACTTAAATACCTTATACAGACTGGTTACTCGAGTTCTTCACAGGAAAGAGCGACAAGCAAAGTCATTGTTAATGCATTAGTTAAAAATATTCTACGACAAGGTATGCATAAAATAAAACCACAAAATACATATATTGCAGTGAAGCTTTGGGAAATAACACCGGAAGATACTGGAAGAGATGACGAGCGATTTAGGATCATATTAGAAATGCAGCCAATTGCTGCTATTCAATCTCAACTTATTGCAATACGTGATGGCATATTGTCAACACTCGAAGATGTTCTTCGTCAATCGCAGCAGCTAGGCCCGGCAGTGGTCGATCCAGCAGTCAAGAAGCTATGTGACGATTTGCTGAATAAAATAGATGAGATTATAAAGTCTCGAGA
>Ga0157376_10000122_pt1 | contig 53691 bp, 49 predicted proteins | sample M45metaG_FD_121801 | JGI IMG/M metagenome (GOLD analysis project Ga0157376, IMG submission 121801) | Miscanthus rhizosphere microbial communities from Kellogg Biological Station, Michigan, USA - M4-5 metaG | ecosystem: Host-associated > Plants > Roots > Rhizosphere > Soil | place: USA: Michigan...
CTACGCAGCCGCAGCCATAACGCATTACGAACCGATAGGAGATTGACAGCATGAGACGCATTTCGCTCATGGTTCTCACAATGGCGGCGCTGATTACGACGTCCGCCTTCGCACAGCAGCATGCACGCAGCCTGGCTTTCGCCTCCGATTTTCAGACGGTGCCGGTCGTAGCGAATGTCCCCGGTATCGGCGGTGCGTTCCAGTCGTACCTGGCCATCTATAACCCAACCTCGTCCGCCTTTTCCGTCACGGCGTCGCTCTTTGACGCGAACGGTACGAAACGCACGGCCCTGATCCCGCTCGCCGCGGGCGAGTTGAAGACGTTCAACAACTTTCTCGACGCGGTCTTTAGCGGATTCACCGGCGCCGGCGCCGTAACGTTCAGCAGTCCCGACACCTCGGGCGGCACGCGCAACAACCGCTTCATCGTCAATACCGAGGTGCGGACGGCGGGGACGCGTTACTCGACGGCCATCCCGGTTCTCGAATTCGGCGGCTCCAGCTCGCGCTCCTTCGCGCCCGGAATCACGGTCGACTCCAACACGCGCACGAACATCGGCTGCTTCGACCAGTCGGGCGCTGCGAACAGCGTGAAGGCGACCATCCTCGACAGCACCGGCACGCAGACCATCGGCACTGTCACGATCAACCTCGCCGCGAACGGCTGGCGCCAGACGTCGGTGAGCTCGATCGTCAGCAACGGCACCGTGCAGTTCGATCCGACCGACTCCGCCGTTTGTTACGCCGTCGTCGTCGACAACGCCACAAACGACGGCCGCTTCATCTCGGCTGCCGAGTACAAGCCGTAATCTCGTGATGCAGGGCGGCGGCTTCGGCTGCCGCTCTGCGTCATCTTGACATCATCGTTTTTGAGCAGCAAGATGTCTGGATGAGAACAACCCTGACCCTCGATCCAGACGTTGCGCAACTGGTCCGCGAAACGATCGAACACGAGCACGTCAGTCTAAAAGACGCGATTAACGAAGGTTTGCGGAGAGGCCTGAAGCCTGGGGCGCCAAAGCGGTCGCTGCGGATTGTTCCTCATCAGAGTCTGCTGCAGCCCGGCCTCGATCCGCGTGGATTTAATCAACTTGCGGACGAATTCGAGGACGAAGCTGTTCTGGCCGCGATGAAGCAGTCTCGATGATCATTCCAGATATCAACCTTCTTCTGTACGCGTACTTCGCTGTATTTCCTCGCCACGAACCCGCCAGACGTTGGTGGGAACGAGTGGTCGAGAGCGGGGAGGAGGTGGGTATTCCGCCGCCGGTGCTTTTTGGTTTCATCCGGATCGCGACGAATCGCCGTGTCTTCGTGCCGCCGATGGATTTGCAGAATGCGACAGGAATCGCCGAGGAGTGGCTCTCGCTTCCCGGCATTCGCGTACTGCGTCCGGGAGCGCATCACGTGAAAATCGCATTTGATTTGCTGCGCACCGCCGAGGTTAGCCGCGACCTCACGACCGACGCTCAGATCGCCGCATACGCTTTGGAAAATCGAGGAATCGTGCATACGGTCGACGCGGACTTTTCGCGATTTCCCGATGTTCGTTTCGTCAATCCTCTCGATGACACCGCGGCCAACTAACCTTACTTCGCCGCTTCCGCCTCCCGCCGCGCGGTCGCTTCGCGCTCGTCCTTGGCGGACATCGGCGGGTTGTAGGCGGGGATTCCGGTCACCGCTTCGCCGATGATGAGGTTGTGGATATCGTGCGTGCCCTCGTAAGTCTTTACCGACTCGAGGTTAAGCATGTGGCGGATGATCGGGTACTCGTCGCTGATGCCGTTGGCGCCGAGGATGTCGCGGGCGGAGCGAGCGCATTCGAGGGCGATGTTCACGTTGTTCATCTTGCCCATCGAGACGTGATGCGGTTTCAGTTTGCCCTGGTCCTTGAGGCGTCCCATCTGCAGCGCGAGCAACTGCCCTTTCGTGATCTCGGTGATCATCCAGGCCAGCTTGTTCTGCACGAGCTGGTGCGACGCGATCGGCTGGCCGCCGAACTGGATGCGCGACTTCGCGTACGTCCGCGCCGTTTCGTAGACGCCCATCGCCGCGCCGAGGGCGCCCCAGGCGATGCCGTAGCGGGCCTGGGTCAGGCAGCCGAGCGGGTACTTGATGCCGTTCGTTTCCGGCAGCAGATTCTCGGCGGGGATGCGGCAATCCTCGAAAAAGAGCTGCGACGTCACCGACGCGCGTAGCGAGAACTTGCCCATGTGATACGCGGTGTGGAAGCCGGGCGTGTCCTTCTCGACGAGGAAGCCGCGGATGACGCCGTCGTGTTTGGCCCAGACCACGGCCACGTCGGCGATCGACCCGTTGGTGATCCACGCCTTCGCACCGTTGAGGACCCACGAATCGCCGTCCTTGCGCGCGTAGGTGCGCATGCCGCCGGGATTGGAGCCGAAGTCGGGCTCCGTCAATCCGAAGCAGCCGATTTTTTCGCCGGCGGCGAGTTTCGGAATCCAGTAGTCGCGTTGGGCTTGTGATCCATACGCGTAGATCGGATACATCACCAGTCCCGACTGCACCGATGCGAAGGAACGCAGTCCGGAATCGCCGCGCTCTAGCTCCTGCATGATCAACCCGTACGCGACGTTGTTGAGGCCGGGGAGGTCGTACTCCTTGATCGTCGCGCCGAAGAGCCCCATCTCGGCCATCTTCGGGATCAGATGCAGCGGCATCTCTTCCTTGCGATTGGCTTCCTCGATGATGGGGATGACCTCCTCATCGACGAAGTCGCGCACGGTCTGACGCACCATCAGCTCTTCCTCGGAGAAGAGCGAATCGATATCCATGTAATCAACGCCGGGAAAGCTGGGCACGGTGAGGCTCCTTCAGCTGCTGCGATTTAGGGAGGCGATGATATCAGCGCTCGTAGCGCCAGCGAGCCGCTGGCGGTCCAGCCGCCGGGCCGGCGGCGCTACGCCTTCTTTCGCGCCGTGTACACGACGTGCGGATGCGGATATGCGAAATCGATCCGCTTCGATTTCACGTCATCGAAGCCGAGGCGCTCCAGCCGCGCGATGAAATCGGATGGCGCCTCATAGCTGAACGATTCTCCCAACGTCAGTCCGATCGCCGAGGCGAACCGTTCCTGGATCGCGTTCCACGCGTTTTTGAATCGCGCGGTCGGGTCCTGCTCTTTGATGATCAGGATTCCGCCGGCGCGCAGGCGCGAGAGGCAGCGCAGGAGCAGCGCGTCCCATTGATTGATCGGGATCTTGTAGAGGACGTCGATGATGGAGATGGCGTCGAAGGTTCCGGAGACGACGTCGTCGAAGCCGATGACGAACTCGATCTCCGCGATCGGACGCACCTTGCGCACGTCGGGTTCGATGGCAACGACGCGCCGCATTCCGGAAGCGAGCACTCCAAACAAGCCGTGACCGGCGCCGATGTCGAGCAGCGATCCGTTCGCGGGTAGCGCGTTCAGCACGCGCAGCATCGGCGCGGTCAGGAAGCGGATCAGGACGTGGATGCGGTCGCGCGGCGCGCGGTCGCGAAAAACGCGGTGCAGTACGATTAACGCGCGGATGAATCCCACACAAGCGATTGTACGGGGGTGGTGGCGCGAGGCGCTCGGCGCCGCGCTCGTGCTGGTCTCGCGCATCGTCACCGCGCCGCGCACGCCGTGGGAAAACGACGAGTTTTTGTTCGCCGAGGCGGTGAGGAGGTTCGATCCGTCGCGGTATCACCCGCATCCGCCGGGATTTCCGCTGCTGGTGCTGATCGGGAAAGTCTTCGCCTGGTTCGTGCACGATCCGTGGCGGGCGCTGGTCGTCTTCAGCATCGTCGCCGCACCGATCGGATTCGTGGCCATCGCCCGCGCCTTCCGCAACTGGATCGACGATCCCAATCTCGCCATCTGCGGGGCATTTCTCTATTACTTTTCCGCCTCGATGCTCGTGCACGGCACGCTGGCGCTGTCCGACGGACCGGCAATGATGTTTCTCGGGCTGGCGCTCTTCGCCATCAGCAGTCCGCACGGCGAGGAGCACGATCGGAACGCCATCGCCATCGGCATCTGGACTTCGGCGGCGATCGGGACGCGTCCGCAGCTCTTCGTTCCGATCGCGCCGATGCTGATCATCGCCTTTCTGCAGATGCGCACGATGCGGCAACGCACGGCGTGCGTGATCGCGTTCGGACTCTTTTCGGCGATGTGGTTCCTGCCGCTCGTCGACGCCGCCGGCGGTTTCGAAGCGACGCGGCTTTACGAAACGAAGCAGGCCGCCTACGTGGCCGCGCACGACGCGACGATCTCGCGCGGCGGCAAGTCGATGGCGCAACTGGCGGTGCGGTTCGTGTTCCACCCGTGGGGGACGAAGTACGTCACGCTCCCGCTCTTCGCCTGCGTGCTCCTCGGCATGGCCGCATTCGTGCGCCTGCTGCGCCGCGACAAACTCCGATCGACACTCTGGCCGCTGGTCGCCTTCACGGTCGTTCAACTCGTCTTCGAGCTCGGCTGGATGGATCCGGCCGACGCGGCGCGCTACAGCCTCCCGATCATGATCCTGATCGCGCTGGTGGCAATCCTCGGCATGGACGCCGTTCGGCGCAGCGTGAAGTTGAATGCGACGCCGGTGATCGCGACGGCGATCTTCGCCATCGCCACGCTGGCGTACGTCTGGCCGCTGGTCGGATCGAGGACGAAGATGGCCTCGCCGCCCGCCGCCGCAGCGGCATTCGCGAACGCGAATCTCCCGACGAACAGCGTCATCGCGTATGACGTCTCGCTCAAGCCGCACGCCGAGTATCTCTTGCCGCGTTTTCGCATCGTGCCGATCGAGAAAGCGATCGCGGAGTTTTACGACCGTCCCGACATTCCGCTCTACCTCCTCGCCAACGGTGCATCGAACGCGAGCGGCGCGCACGTCTTCACCTGGCCGGCCAGCGACGCGTACGAGAAGTTGACGCGCCAGTTGTATCGGACCGTGACCATCGTTCCCAAGCCGCCGCGCGAGCGCTACCTCGCTGTTCGCGGCGCGTATCCGCTGGAGTGGACGGCGGAGGGCGATGAGTGGCGCTGGCTCGGTCCCGATGCCACGATCCGCCTTCCGCGCGCGCACGGCAGCGAGGCCACGCTGACGCTTCGTTTCTCCAGCGACGTTCCGTACGAAACGAACGCGGTGGCAATTTCCGTCAACGGCCGCGATGCGGCGATCGTCAACGCGGGCAGGGAGCCGGTGATCGCGAAGGTGCCGTTGCCGCCCGCTCCGCAGATCGATATCCGCCTGCGTTCCGCGCATTCGTTCTCGCCCGGCGCGCTGCTTCACAACGCCGATCCTCGCACGCTGGCGGTGCAACTGACGCGCGTCGTCAGCCAGTAGCGCCGTGCCGGGCGTATCATTCGATTCCGAGTGTCCACTCCTTCCGTCTCGCTGGTGATCCCGATGTTCAACGAGGAGTTGAATATCGAACACGCCGTGACCGCGGCGGTCGAGGCGTGCACGAAATACACGGACGATTACGAAATCATCATCGTCGACGACGCGTCCACCGACCGCTCGCCGTTTCTCGTGGCTTGCCGCGCCGCGGAGAATCCGCGCATCCGGATGATCCGCCACGAACACAACCGCAAGCTCGGCGGCTCGCTCAAAACCGGATTCGCCGCCGCCACGAAGGACCTCGTGCTCTACATGGACGCCGACCTTCCCTTCGATCCCGACGCCCTCGGGCGCGCCATGCGCGCGATGGCGGTCACGGGCGCGGACCTCATCGCCGGCTATCGTCTAGACCGCACCATGGAGGGGGCGAAGCGGACGCTGTACTCGTACATCTACAACGGTCTGATCGGCGTCCTGTTCGGCTGGCCGCACCGCGATATCAACTTCTCGTTCAAGCTGATGAAGCGCGAGCTGCTCGACGCGGTCGATTTGAAGTCGGAAGGATCGCTGATCGACGCGGAGCTGATCGTGAAGGCGAAGAACCGCGGTTTCGCCATTCAGCAGATCGGCCTCGACTACTTTCCGCGCATCCGCGGCGAATCGCATCTCTCGTCGCCCGGCGTGATCTTCAAGATTTTCCGCGAGCTGGTGAAGCTCTATCCGGAGATGCGCGAGCGCGTGTCGCACGAAGAAGTGCAGCGCACCGTTCGCGAAAAACGAGAGGCGGCCGTACTGGCCGACGACCGCCACCCAATCGAAACGTAGAGTTGGGGAATCCGGGCCCATCCCGGTGCGGGAAATGCAGAACGAGACTTATCCATGTGCGTTCCTCATCCTGAACTCCGGCCGTTTGTTGCACTGAGCAAGTTCCGGGTGGCGAATGGGTTGACTGCCGAGGTGCGCGCGGCGTTCGCGGACCGTCCCCATCTCGTCGACGGCGCGGACGGCTTCGTGCGCATGGAAGTCATCTCTCCCGTCGACGATCCCGACGAGTTCTGGCTTCTCACGTACTGGACGAATGAAGAGAGCTTCCAGACCTGGCATCGCAGCCACCTGTACCGCGAGTCGCACAGCGGCATCCCGCGCGGACTGAAACTCGACGCCGCGGCCACTCAGGTTCGTTTCTTCGAGACCATCAGCGACTGAGCATGAGCGATTTGATTGACGTTCTTGCCGCGAAACGGAGCGATCTCGCGCGAGCGATCGCCGAGGCGCATTTCGATCGCCATCCCGAACTGCGGGAGCGTTATGGCGCGGCGGGACTCGCGCACTGCACCGCGGACGCCGCGTATCACCTTCAATACCTGGAGCAGGCGTTGCGCGTGCGGAACGACGACCTGTTCGCCGACTACGCGCGCTGGTCGAAGATCATGCTCGAGGCCCGGCGGATACCGGCCGCGGATCTCGCGTCGAATCTTGCCACCGTCGCCGACGTCGTCAGTGACAACGTCCCTGCGCTCGCCGCAAGCGTGAGGCAGACGATCGAGAGCGGATTGCGGGCGCTCGAAACCGCCGCCGGCGCGGACGACGCGGATCAGCCGCATGGCGAACTGGCCGAGGCGTATTTGCGAGCGGTTCTGGCAGGCGACCGCAAGGTGGCCAGCCGGCTCGTCACCGACGCCATCGCCGGCGGCGTCTCCCTGCACGACATCTATCTCCACGTGTTTCAGAGCGCGCAGCATGAGATCGGCCGGCTGTGGCAACGGAACGAAATCGGTGTGGCGGATGAGCATCTGGCGACGGCCATCACCCAGATGATCATGTCGCAGCTCTATCCGATGCTGTTTTCCGGGCCGCGCCGGCAGCGTACGTTCGTCTCCGCCTGCGTCGGCGGAGAGCTGCACGAGATCGGCGCGCGCATGGTGGCCGACTTTTTCGAGATGGACGGCTGGAAAACCTACTACCTCGGCGCCAACACTCCGCTCAGCGGGATCGTGAAAATGATCTGCGAGCGGAAGGCCGACATTGCCGGAATCTCGGTCACCATCTCGTTCAACCTCGACGCGGCGAAGCAGGTCATCCGCGCCATTCGCGAGGAGACCGGCTGCCGCGACACGAAGGTCATCGTCGGCGGATATCCGTTCGCGGTCGCTCCCGAATTGTGGAAGACGATCGGCGCGGATGGCTATGCCACCAATGCCGCGGAGGCAATTCTTCTGGCGGAGAGGTTGATCGGAGAGCGTGCATGACCGATCCTCCGGCCGCCGGAAACCGGGGAGTGCGGCATTTCGACGTTCTGGCGTTTCGGTGCGATGCCGAGGGGAACGTCGAGGAGGTGGTCGCGGACGAGCTGAAGCTCGATCGCAAGTTGCAGCCCGGCCAGTCTCTCTTCGAGATCATCGATTCGCACTCGCATGAGAAGGCCAGACAGTTCCTGGCCACGATCGTGGCGCGGCAGGCGGCGAGCGGCTGGGAGTTGAACATCGATGACGGCGGCCGGCTCTTTCCGGCCGTCTTCACCGGCACGCTGCAGGACGACAGGCTTTTCATCGTGGCCGGCCGCTCCGCGCGCGACATCACCAACATCGTCGAGACGCTGGAGATGATCAGCAACGAGCAGCTCAACGCCTTCCGCATGGCCTTCCGCAATCAGCTCGACATCTTCGACCAGCGTTCCCGGTCCGACGCGACGGCATACGAAGAGCTCTCCCGGTTGAACAACGAGCTGGCCAACGCGCAGCGCGAGCTGTCGGAGAAATCGAGAGACCTGGAACGGCTCAACGAGGAGAAGAACCGGTTGCTGGGCATGGCCGCGCACGATCTCCGCAATCCGCTCTCCGTCATCCTCGGCTACGCGACGTTTCTCGGTATGGAGGAGGAACCGGATCCCGAGAAGAAGAGGATGTACGACGAGATCGCCAGTTCCAGCCGCTTCATGCTCGATCTGATCAACGATCTGCTCGACGTTTCGCAAATCGAGGCCGGTCGGCGGGAGGTTCAGATCTCGACCTTCGACGCGATTGTGGTGGTTCGCCGCGTGATCGCGGCGTACCGCGCGCATGCCTCGGCCAAGGAACTCCGCCTCTCGCTGCACGAGCCCGAGGATGCTGGAATCACGATGACGAGCGACGCCGCGAAACTCCGGCAGATCGTTTCGAACCTCGTCGGCAACGCGATCAAGTTCTCCGAGCGGGATGGAGCGATCGACGTTTCGGTGATGTGCGACGGGCCGCAACTGAAAGTGGCCGTGAAGGATGAAGGCATCGGCATCGCCGCCGATCAGCGCCAGGCGATCTTCGAACCGTTCGTGCATCTGGCCAGCGCGGGCACCGGCGGCGAACGAAGCACCGGCCTGGGACTCTCGATCGTCCGTCAACTGGTAGATCTCCTCGGCGGGACGATCCGTGTCGACAGCGTAGTGGGCGAGGGCTCGACGTTCCACGTGTCGATCCCGCTGGTGATGTCCAGCGGCTCACGCTGAGCGAGGCCGGCGGCGTTGCTTGCCCAAGGCTCCGCCGCCGAAGTCGTGACTAGGTTCTTGCCGCGCGGACGTCTGTTGTTAATGCGTGAGGCGCCCGGCCACGCGTTCCATGTGCATCGTCGACACGCCCGCATTTCCTGCGGCGGTGTAGACGCCGACGACGTCAAGCTCCACCGTCGCTGGCATTTGAATGACCGCGAAGCCATCGATGAACGTCCCTGACGGGATGCCGAGGTGCGCGTAGATGTTGCGGCAGTCGATCTGCATAGCCTGATCCGCGTTCAGCGCGAAGCCAAACCATTGCGAAACTTTCCCGGGTTGTTCGTTGATCTCGGCGAGGGCGAACTTTTTCTGAAATTTCATGGCGCCGGTCAACGCGGGGTAGTGAACGTTGATTGTTGTGAAGTAGGTGCCTGGCGCGACATTCATTAGGTCAGGGTTCGCTTTGCCGCAGACAAACTTCGCAGCGTACTGCCGGACCTGTTGGACCTGCGCGTGTGCCGCCGTGGCTGCTGTGAGAACGACGAGAATGGTTACGATGCGTGTGCGCATGGTGAATCCTCCTGATGTCCGGTAGTGCGTCCGCAGCCCGATCCGTTTCATCGAAGCGGCTGATCGTCACCGCGGACGACGTCGGCCTGCATCCCGGCATGACCGCCGGCGCGATCCGCGCGCATCGCGAGGGGATCGTCACCGCGTGCAGCCTGGTCGCGAACGGCGTTGCGTTTTATGACGCGGTCGAACGACTGCGCGATGTGCCGTCGCTGGAAGTCGGCGTGCATCTCACGCTGGTCGAGGAGCGCTCGCTGACCGGCATGCGCCTTCCGCGTTCGTATGTCGAATTCGTCCGCGACATGAAAGACCGCGTGGCCATCGAGCGCGAATTGCGCGCACAGATCGAGCGCGTGCTGGCGTCGGGACTTCGCATCACGCATCTGAACGGACATCAACACGTCCACATGTGGCCGAGCGTTTTCCTGATCGTCAGCAATCTGGCCGACGAATACGGCATCGGCTACGTACGCCGCGTCCGCGACCGCGGCGGGAGGGGAGGGATCATGCGACGCCTCTCCATCGCCGCGCTGAACACCCTCGGCTCCGGTGGCTCGACGATCGGCGTGATGGAGGCTGGCCACCTCACCGCCGATCGCATCATTCAACTACTGCGTCACGTCAAAGGAACGACGGAGCTGGTCGCGCATCCCGGCATCGACGTCGACGCCTATCCGCATTGGAACTACGACTGGAACGGCGAGACCGCGGCTTTGTGCGATCCGCGCGTGCGGACGGCGATCGCCGAGCGGGGCATCGAGTTGGTGGGGCCGCTGTCATCCTGAGCCGCCGGAGCCACGGAGCGCGAAGCGCGGAGTGGCGCAGGACGGTCGAAGGATCTCAAGATGCGCAACTCCGGCTGAAACCCGCTGGGATTCAACGCAGCTTGGGAAGCTTGAGATCCTTCGCCGTCCTCCGGCGTTCCGCGCTTCGCGCTCCAACGCCGGAGCTGTCCTGAGCGAAGCCGAAGGGGCAGCCTCAGGATGACAATCCTCTGCGCCGGCGAGGACGCCAGCGCTCCTTTTGTCACTGCACCGGAATCCCCCTACTGAACTCCGAGGTCTGCGTCAGAAACCCCTGCTCGATTCCCTCCGGAGCCGGTTTGGCGAAACCGATGTAGTTCGAGCGCGTGTTCGTCGCGGTGATCCACTGACCGGTCAAGTTGCCCTCGGCTTCGAAGTGGAAGTGCTGCGCGGGCGAAAAGACCGTCGTTTTGCCGAGCGGCCTCTGACCCTCTCCGAAACCCGTCGGGTCCGCAGCGTCGCTGGCGTAGAGGTCGATCGTGAAATTGGTGACGCCGTTACCGGATGTGTCGACATCTCCGTCGATCATCGTTTTGCCGGAAATCGGATCGTAGTGCGCGCTCGTCAGCACCGGCGAGGTGATGGTCGCGTTGAAATCGCCGCGCACAGATGCCGTCGGTCCGTCGAGACCGATGTCGATGCCGAGGAGGCGATTCGACCAGATGCGATTGTTGCGGATGCCGACGTCGTGGACGCCGCTGGCGACGGCCACGCCGGTCTCGCCGTTGAAGGCGATCACATTGCCGCCGAAGGCCGGATCCGAACTGCCGGTGAAGATGCCCGGACCGACGTCCGATCCGAAGCCGCCCGGTCCGATGAAGACGCCGCTGTTGCCGTTGGGCAGCGGCGCGTCGCGATGCGCCTCGACGCCGATGCGATTGCTGCTGATGTTGAGACGCCCGCTCAGTCCGAAGATGCCGCTGAATGTGTTGCCGGAGATCACGCAATCGTGAATGTCCGTGGCTCCGCCGGTGCTGTTGAAGTCGTTGCCGTTCGGCACCGAGGTGCCGATGCCGCGCGAATTGGGATGCGCTTTCGTGCCGGTCGGATCGGTGCCGACGAAGAGGTGGTGAAGTTGCGTCCCCGGCAGTCCGGGACACTTCGGCAGTTCCGGCGACCACAACACAGAAACGCCATTGCGCAGGAAGCCGCCGATGGCCAGATTGGCCAGTTCAGCGCTGCAACTCTGGATGAGGATCCCGTCGCCATCGACCGTGCCGCCGCCGCTGATCTGGATCTCCGGTCCGTCGGGATTCGCATCGCCGAAAAATCCCGCCTGCGTCCCTCCATCGATACGCACTCCTCTGGCGGTCACCGCCGGCAGCGGCGAGGTCACCCGAATCGTCTTCCATGGAGTTTGCGACGGCTCGGCGATGCGGAAGGCGATGGTCGGAGCGATCGCAGCCGCGTTCGCGTCGAGGATGGCCTGGCGCAGCGAGCCCGCGCCAGAGTCCGCGGTCGTCGTCACGTACAACGTCGGATTGAGGTTTGTGCTCGCGTGCGCCGTGTTCGACGACGGATCGAAATCGGGCTCGCGCTCAGTGGTCGTCGCGGTGAAATCGATCCGCCCCGTTCCCAGCGATGGTGGTGCGAACAGCGTGACCACGAACGCCGGCACGCCGCCCTGCGACATGACGTCGGAGTGGCAGACCACGCGTCCCGCGGCCGGATTGCTGCATCCGAACGGCAGTGTCTTGACGGCGACGTCGGGGCGGAATTCGACCGTGGTGTCGACGTCGTGCGCGAACACCGCGGAGAGGTTGTAGGTGTTGATCGTCAGCGGAAATGGAAGCGAGAGGTCGGTCTTGAACGGCGCGGCGAGCGACACCAGAACATCCGGATTCGGCGACAGATGCACGGTCACCGCGGCGCTGTTGTTCGCCGTATTCGGATCGGGGGTGCTGCTCGTGACCGAGGCGGTCACGGCCACATCTCCCGGCGTATCGGGAAACAGCACCTCGATGCTGACGAACTTACTGCCGACCTGCAGAGTCCCGTCGTTAAGCGGGCAGCCGGTTGCACAGGCCCCGATCACATCTCCGCTGCTGGCCGTGGCCATGAGCACGACATCGCGAGCCGTATCCGGACCGTTGTTGCGGACCGTGAAGAAGACGGAGCGCCGTACGCCGGCGACGATCGTCGTCGTGGTGGAAGGTTCGACGGTGACGCTTAAATCAGCGTCGGCGAAGAGGGAAAGTGCGGAGATGGAAATCAACAACGCCAGGAGAAGGGGTTTCATGGGAAAAAGCTCCTACCGCACTTCGATCGCCGGACTGAACTCCGATGTCTGCGTGAAAAACAGGTCGGACACTCCCTCGGGTTTGGCGAAGCCGGTATAGCGGATGCGTGTCATGGTCGCCGAAATGAACTGCCCGGTGAGGTCTCCATCGACGGTGAAGCGGAAGCGATTCGGCTGACCCGTTGGGACAGCGGCGGTCCCGATCGGGCGCTGGCCTTCGCCGAGGCCTGTGGGATCGGGAGCGTCGTTGGCGAAAAGGCCGACCTCCGCGTTGAACGTGCTCGGCGGCGACGTCGGACTGATCGTTCCTTCGATGACGGTTTGTTTCGTCACCGGATCGTAGTGGGCCAGCGTAATCGTCGGCATCGTGATGCCGCCGGCCGATTGGGTCGGTCCATCGAGGCCGATATCGATCCCGAGCAGCTTGTTGCCCCAGATGCGGTTCTTGCGGATCGCGACGTCGGCCACTCCCGCCGCCACCGCCACGCCCATCTCGCCATTGAACGCAATCACGTTCCCGTCCTGACCGGAAGTCGAGAAGGACAAGGTAGCGCCGACGTCGGAGCCGTATCCGCCCGGGCCGATGAAGACGCCTGCGTTTCCGTTGGGCAGCGGATCATCCGAATGCGCCTTCACGCCGATGCGGTTTCTCCAAACGATCAGCCGTCCTGAGAGTCCGAAGATCCCGCTGTGCAGGTTCCCCGAGATAACGCTGTCTGTGATGAAGACGCCGATGCTCCCAACGCTGGACCCTGCACCGTTCCAGAACGACGTGCCGATGCCTCGGGCATTTGGACGGGCAATCGATCCGGTCGCGTCCGTGCCGACGAAGAGATGATGAAGGTTCGTTCCCCCTCCGAACAGACATTGAGAAACGCCGGTCTGAACGACGGAGATCCCATTGCGCACGAAGCCGTTGATGGCCAGATTCGCGACCTCGGCGCCGCAGTTCGTGACGACCAGACCGTCGCCGTCCACAGTCCCTGCGCCGCTGATCTCGACATCGGGTCCCTCGGGATTTGTGTCTCCGAAGAACGCGCTTTGCGTGGCGCCGTCGATGCGGATGTGCGGCGCCGTCACGACCGGAAGAGGTGAGGTGACGACGATGGTTTTCGATGGCTGGTCAATGTGGAACGCAATTGCACAGGTTTCGCTCTCGAGACACTGTCCGTTCGCGTCGAGAATGGCCGATCGCAGCGATCCGCTGCCGTCGCTATTCGTGTTGGTGACGTAGAACGTCTTGTAGAGCGCAATCTGCGCCGTGGCCGAATTCGAAATCGGATCGAAATCGTGTTCGCGTTCGGTCACGACCGCTTTGAACGTGACCGGATCTCGCGTGTACAACCCCGGAGCCAGAAGCTGAAGCGAGAATCTCTGCGCCGGGCCATTCGTCGTGGGTGGCAGCGAGTCGAGCCGGCAGACCACCCGTCCTGTGCTGACACTGCTGCAGCCCTCCGGTAACGACTTCACGGCAACATCCGAACGGAACTCGATCGTCGCCTCGACATCGTGAGCGGTGAAATTGGAGCTATTGCCCAGAACGACGAGGACCGTGAACGGCAGCAACAGATTCTGGATTTGCGGCGTCGACAGCCCGATCGAGAGGTCGGGATCGGTCGATACGTTCTCCACCACCGACGCGCTGTTGTTGGACGAATTCGGATCCGGTGTGCTGCTCGACGCGGTCGCGGAAAACGAGATCGTTCCATTGATCGACGGCACGACGAACGACGCGGTTCCACTACGGAGCTGGCCGGGCGGGATGTCGCCGAGGTCGCAACTGCATGTGTTCGGAACGCCGGAAGAGATGGTGAGCTTCACGCTAGTCGCGGGATCAGGCCCGTTGTTGCGAACCTGGAAGGAGACAGACGAGCTGTAGCCGGCGCGAAGGAGCGACGGGGGTGGGAAGGTGGTCGTGACGAGATCGGCGGAGCCGAAGAGCGAGACCGAGCAAAGGATGAGCGCTGCAGTGATGGCGAACGATTTCATGAGGTTTCCTTATCAGCGGCTTCTGCGCCACGGCCTCAGGGAAGGTCCCTGCACTGGTATGGCGACGCTGAACTCCGAGGTTTGACTGCGAAAGCCTTGGTCGCGTGTATTGGTGGCTGTGATCCATTGGCCGGCGAGATTGCCGTTCGCTTCGAAGTGAAAGGTCGATCCGGGAACGATCACGTTCGCCACGCCGAGCGGCCGCTGCCCCTCACCGAATCCGGATGGATCGAAGGCGTCGCTGGCGTAGAGATTCACCTTGAAATTGAACAGACGGTTGATCTCCGCCGGCGGAATCGCGCCCTCGATGATGGTCTTATTCGAGACCGGTTCGTAATGGGCGAGCGTCAGGGTGGGAATGCTGATCGGAGCGCCGAAGTCGGTAGCGGACGACATCGTTGGCCCGTCCTGCCCGATGTCGATGCCGAGGAGGCCGTTCGCCCACATCCTGTTGTTGCGGATGTTGACTTCGAACACGTCCGCGGCCACCGCGACCCCGTTCTCGCCGTTGAAGGCGATGACGTTGCTCCCGTCGGTAAGTTGGCCATTTCCGCCGAAGAACTGGCCGCCCACGTTCGATCCGAATCCGCCCGAGCCGATGAAGACGCCGTTGCCTCCGTTCGGCAGCGGTTCGTCGGCATGCGCTTTGACGCCGATACGGTTGTAGGAGATCTGCAGTAATCCGCTCGTCCCGAAGATGCCGCTGCCGGTGTTTCCGGAGATGACGCAATCATGGATGTTCAGCGCGCCGCCGTAGTGCAAGGCGGTGGTGCTCGGAATCGCGCAGCTGATGCCGCGTCCATTCGGACGCGCGGACGAACCGGTCGGATCCGTGCCGAGATAAAGATGGTGCAACTCTCCGCCACACCCTTGCGCGTCCGTCATGGAAATCGCGTCGCGCAGAAAGCCGCCGATAGCGAGGTTCGCCACCTCGTTGAAGCAGGGCGAGATCGGTAGTCCGTCGCCATCGACGGTGCCGCCTCCGCTGATCTCGATCTCGGGACCGTCCGGATTTGTGTCGCCGAAAAAGGCTGTCTGGGTCGATCCGTCAATGCGCAATTGGTACGCTGCAAGCGTCGGGAGAGGAGAGGTGATACGGATCGTTTTCCACGGCGTTGCCGACGCCTCGGAGATTCGGAACGCGATCGCGCACGGCTCATGGCCGGCGCAGTCCGCGTTCGCGTCGACGATGGCCTGCCGAAGCGAGCCGGCGCCGCCGTTCGCGGTGCTCGAAACGTAGAACGTGTAGTAGAGCGTCGATTGCGTCGAATGCGTGTTCGATGCGGGATCGAAATCCGGCTCCCGTTCGGTGACCGAGGCCGTGAAAGGGATCGATCCGCTGCCGTACGCGTGCGGCGCGTAGAACGTCGGCATGAACGGCGGCGAAATCTGCGACTCCAGGCCCGGCATGGTGGACACGTGACAAACGATCCGGCCGGCGGCGACGCTGCTGCAACCCGGCGGAAGCGACTGCACATCGACGTCGGGACGGAAGTTGACCGTGATGTCGACGTCGTGCGCGTCAAACGCGGAGGCATTGCCGACGGCGATCGAGAGCGTAAACGGTAACGCGAGGTCAAGCTCGAGCGGCGCGCGCAGGAAAACGGTGAGGTCGGGGTTCGTCGACACCGTCACCGTGCGCGTGGCGATGTTATCGGTCGGATCCGAATCTTCGGTGTCGCTGCTAACCGTCGCGGTGACCGCGAACGGGCCGGCAGTGCGCGGGGCGGTCACGGTCACCGAGACTCCCCGTTCGTTACGGACGCCAATATCGCCGAGCGAAAGCGGAGCCGTGTTCGCGTTCGTGATCAGCACGGCGTTCTTCGCGATATCCGGCCCGAGGTTCTGAATCAGGAATCCGGGAGAGAACGGCAAACCGCCTCGGACGGGATCCGCGGAAAGCGTTGCAGTAATTCTGAGGTTCGCGGCCGCGAAAAGTGCTGGTGCAGCGAGAGTAATCGCGATGGTGGCGAGCAGGGACTTCATCCGAATAAGTATATGCGAGGGGGGCCTACTCCACCGGAATCCCGCGGCTGAACTCCGAGGTCTGCGTGAGGAACCCCTGATTGATCCCCTCGGGTGCCGGCTTGGCGAAACCGACGTAGTGCGAGCGGGTGTTGGTGGCGGTAATCCACTGCCCGGTCAGATCGCCATCGGCTGCAAACTGAAAGTGCGTGTCGGGACCGAGCAACGTGACGGACCCGATCGACCGCTGTCCTTCGCCGTATCCGGAGGGATCAGCCGCATCACTCGCATAGATATTGATGCCCAGGCCGGTGACGGCGATGTTCTTCGTATCGGGGACGTCACCCTCGATGATCGTCTTGTCTGAGACCGGGTCGAAGTGCGCAACCGTAAGCACCGGCGCATTGACAGGATCGCCAAACGTTCCCGGCGCGGATGCAGTGGGGCCATCCAGTCCGACGTCGATGCCGAGGAGCTTGTTCGACCAGATCCGATTGTTCCGAATTGCGACGTCCTTCACGCCGGCGGCGATGGCCACGCCGGTTTCTCCGTTGAACGCGATCACGTTGGAGTCGGTGGTCAAAGTGGGGAACCCCAATAGATCGGCGCCGACAACCGACCCATATCCACCCGTTCCAATGAAAACGCCGCTGGTGCCATTCGGCAGCGGTTCGTCCGTGCTTGCCTTCACGCCGATTCGGTTATTGGTGATATTCAGGCGCCCGCTCAAGCCGAAGATGCCACTGAAGGTGTTGCCTGAGATCACGCAATTGGCGATGTTCGTCGGCAGCCCGGTGGTGTTGAAGTCGTTGCCGTTCGGCACCGACGTGCCGATGCCGCGCGCATTCGGACGCGCGGAGGATCCGGTTGGATCGGTGCCGATGAACAGGTGGTGCAACTCGGTCGTGTAGTAGCTGGTGCAGACGGAGGTGGGCGCGGTCACGGAAAGCCCATTCGCGCGGAAGCCGCCGATGGCGAGGTTCGCCACCTCGGCACCGCAGGTGGCGAGGAGCAATCCATGGCCATCGACGGAACCGCCGCCGCTGATCTCGATGTCCGGTCCCGCGGGATTGGCGTCGCCGAAGAAGCTCGCTTGCGTCCCGCCATCGATGCGAACCGAATACGCCGTGACCGGCGGCAGGGGAGAGGTGACGCGGATCGTCTTCCACGGAGTCGTCGACGGTTCATCGATGCGAAACGCGATCAGGGGCTGCAAATCCGAGGAGGCATTTGCATCGAGGATCGCCTGGCGAAGCGATCCGGCGCCGGAGTCGGCGGTCGTAGTCACGTAAATCGTGAACCAGAGCTGCGTGCGCGTGCTCGTCGTGTTCGTCACCGGAGGCGCGCCCGGCACGCGTTCGATCGACGTGGCCGTAAAAGGAATGTAGCCGTCGCCATAGGAGCGCGGCGCGAAAAGAGTGATGACAAACGACGGCGCGTTGCCGGTCGGCGTGGCATCGGCGTGACAGACCACCTTGCCGGCGGCCGGATTGGTGCATCCGTCCGGCAATGTTTTCACCGCGACATCGGGACGGAACTCGATCGTCGTATCGACGTCGTGCACGGCAGAAGCGCGTTGGACGCCGACGCCCAGCGCGAACGGAAACGCCAGGTCGACTTTCAACGGAGCGACGAGCCGCACGATGTCCTTCGGATTCGGCTCGATTCGCAAGGTAGTGGCGAAGCGGTTGTTGTTGAGATTCGGATCAGGCGTACTACTCGTGACCGACGCGACGAGACTCATGCCGGCAACCGTATCGGGAACGTCGAGCTCGGTGCTGAAGATCCATGGGTTTCCCACGGCAACGCTGCCGACCGCGCAGCCCCTCGCGCACGGATTGATCACAGTTCCCAGGGAGGTCGTCAGCGTAAAAATGACGTCCTTCGCCTCGTCGGGGCCGTTGTTACGGATCGAGTACCGGATCGTATTGCGCGCGCCTCCGGCAAGAGTCGGGAAGTCAACCGCCGTGACGGAGAGATCCGCGCCGGCGAACGCCACAGCTGCAAGTGTCGAAATGATCGCGGCGAGCAGGATGGTCTTCATGCGAAGTGCATACGGAGCCCGCCCACTGCACGTCTATAATCCGCCGCCTCTATGACGAAGAAGATTGCTGTGATCCCGGGTGACGGGATCGGTCCCGAAGTCATCGACGCCGGTATGCGCGTCCTCAACCGCGTCAACGACGCCCGCAACCTCGGCCTGGAGTTCGTCCACTTCGGCTGGAACGCCGACGAGTATCTGCGCACCGGCATTTCGATTCCGCCGGGAGGCATGGACGACATCCGCAACAACTACGCGGCCGTCTACCTCGGCGCCTTCGGCGATCCGCGCGTCCCTGACATGAAGCACGCCGCCGACATCCTCCTCGGCATGCGCTTCCAGCTCGACCTCTACGTGAACTACCGCCCGGTGAAGCTGCTCAACGAGCGCCTCTGCCCTCTCAAAGGCAAAAGTAGTCAAGATGTTGACTTTGTCATCTTCCGCGAGAACACGGAAGGCGCCTACGTCGGTATGGGCGGCAGCTTCAAGAAGGGGACGAGCGAGGAGATCGCGATCCAGGAGGACGTGTCGACGCGCAAGGGCGTGGAGCGCATCATCCGCTACGCCTTCGAATTCGCGAAGAAGACGGGCCGCAAATCCGTCTGCATGTCCGACAAGAACAACGTCATGCGCTTCGGCGGCGACCTCTGGCTGCGCACATTCGAAGAGGTGGCAAAGGACTACCCCGGCATCGAACACTTCCACATGTTCGTCGACGCCCTGACCATGCAGATGGTCCGCGCCCCGGAAATGTTCGACGTGATCGTGACCAACAACATGTTCGGCGACATCGTCACCGACCTCGGCGCCGCACTTCAGGGCGGACTCGGGATGGCGGCCTCCGGCAACATCCACCCCGGCAAAGTCTCCCTCTTCGAACCGATCCACGGCTCGGCGCCCAAGTACGCCGGCAAAGACGTAGCGAACCCCATCGGCGCCATCCTCACCGCCGCGATGATGCTCGAATACCTCGGCCACGGATCCGAGGCCGACCTCATCGAACGCGCCGTAATCGCCGCCATCGACGCCAACGAAACCACCCACGACCTCGGCGGAAATTTAGGAACGAAGGCGGCGGGGGAGGCGGTGCTGGCACGACTCGAGATCTAGCGATGGAGCGGTAGCGTCCCTTCCGAATGTGATCATCCGATCCACTTAGCGAACACCTTCCGGAGGAACTCCTCCTCGACATAGAAGTTCGTGGTACGCAGGCGAGCGAGTACGTCGCTCACGTCGATGAGATCGTGCTCAGCCGCGATGCGCAGTACTCCCAGCGTCCCGGTTACGTGAAGGTTCCGCCTTGCGGCTTCCGCCCTTCCTGCCGATTCATCAATTAGAAGAAGATCGGCCTGGATCTTCTCAGCGAGGGAAATGGCTGCACGTTCGCCCAGGTCCAGCGTGTCAGATACGGAGTCGATTTCTTCATCGGTGACCGCGACGACTGCAAACCACGAAGGCGGCGCTGATACCCATTCCGACACGCTCCGCGGTGCATTCCCGGCTAGCAGCTCGTTGGCGACGGCTTCCGGAATCCAGACCTCGCCGTATAAGCGTCGGAGAAGCTCAATCTGCTCGATAAGAATCAGGTAGTGTAGCGGGCTACTGTCCGCAACAACGATCATCGTTCGAGAGGTAGACCAAGCTCGCGATGAGCATCAAGGTCATCAGCGAGGTCCGCCTCCGTATATCGGAGAGGGACGCGATGGGCTTTTAGCAGAGAGTGCACCTGGAACCGCGTTTCGAACCGAAGAAGGCGCCTTACCTGATTCTCTGTCAACGCCCCGGTGCGATAAGCCTCGACAGCGAGCGCTTCGAGCGCCTGTCCGGGCAAGTCACCTCCCTGGCCTTCAAGTGCAGCTGAGATATCATCCGGCAGATCCAGTGTGACTTGCATCGGTGCATTCTAACCTCCTACGGCACGTCATCCTGCCCAGCAGGGAGGCGATCCTGCAGCGTCTTGAGTTCTAGCGCAACCGCCGCTCGCACAGCCGGTACGCGACATGCTTTAAACATCGGCATGGCGAACATCGAGCTTGGAATCGACCGGCTTCTCGGCGAGCGCAGCATTGCCGGCCAGCGCGTCGGCCTTCTCACGAATTACGCGAGCTTCACATCGGATGACCGGCGGACGGTAGAAGCGATCCACGATGCCGGACCGAAATCGATGCTCATCTTCGGCCCGGAGCACGGCTTCTGGGGCGAGGTTCAGTACATGGAGACCGGCACCACCGAGTCGTATCGCGGCATTCCGGTGGCATCGATGTACGGCGGCGACTCGGCGCACCATCTCTTTCCCACGCCGAACGATGTCGCCTCACTCGACGTGCTGATCGTCGATCTGCAGGACGTCGGCGCCCGCTACTACACGTTTTACGCGTCGATGCTCAATTGCATGCACGTCGCGGCGGCGGTCGGTACGCCGGTCATCGTCCTCGATCGCCCCAACCCGATCAACGGTCTCACCGCTGAGGGAAATCTGCTGCGAACGCCGTTCATCAGCTTCGTCGGGCAGTATCCGATTCCCAATCGCCACGGACTCACCATCGGCGAGCTGGCGGTGTACCTGAACGAGTCGCAGCAGGTCGGCTGCGATCTGACCGTGGTCTGGATGAACGGCTGGACGCGCGACATGTGGTGGGACGATACCGGTCTGCACTGGACCAATCCCTCGCCGAACCTGGCGCACTTCGAAACGGCCGTCGTCTATCCCGGCATGTGCCTCTTCGAAGGAACGCAGATCAGCGAAGGACGCGGCACGACGCGTCCGTTCGAGATGTTCGGCGCGCCGTGGCTCGACGGCTTCCGGCTGGCGGACGAGCTCAACGCGCTCGAGCTCCCCGGCGTGCAGTTCACGCCGTTCGTCTTCCTCCCGCAGTTCGAAAAACATGCGCAGCAGCGCTGCTTCGGTGCGCGCCTAATCGTCACCGACCGCGAGGCGCTTCGCTCGCTCGACGTCGCCGCATGGGCCATCAAGCTCGTTCACGACAGCAATCCGGACCGCTTCGGCTGGCGCGAGACGATGTACGAATTCGCGAACTGCTCCGCCATCGACGCGCTCACCGGCGGCGTCGCATTCCGCTCCATCATCGACACCCGCGGCGATCTCCCGCCGCTGCTCGACCGCTGGCGTGCAGAGGCCAGCGCCTTCGCCGAGTCGAAGCGCGCGGTCGAACACGCCGGCTACGCTGCCGGGGAGCAGGAGCCCGAGCGCGCGCTTCAGCTCGTGTAGTGACATCCTTACCGTCGCGATGAAGGTACTGCAGCGGCTGGAGTTGTCTACGCGATGAGCCTTATCGACTGGTCGGACCCTGACGAAATGCTCGGCCTCCTCATCGAGTACGTCGACGATGAGGCCATCACCTCACGTGACGCCGCGAGATCGAACTTTCTGAATCAGTTATCGAAAGAGCTCTGTAGTGTCGCCGGCCAGGGCTTCGATTCCGCCGCCCGGATCGAACAAACCCTCCGTGAACTTCACGACGCGCAACCCCCCGAGTTCGCCGCCGACGAAGTCATGGCTCATATCGAAGCATGCATCGAAGAGCTTCATCGCATCGACGGCGCGTAAACGCCGCTCCGAGGGCAGATGAACGTGACACCGAACGGTGTGGCGTGAGCGCGGTGTCGTTTGACACGTATGCGAGTCACTCGGCTCCATCTCGACGCGGCTTCTTCTCACATGACTATCAGAAAACGTTGATATTGACGTGACAACGTGACGTATTGATACGACAGGCGGGTGACATCGATGTGACCGCGTGACGTATCGATATGAGGGGCGGGTGATATCGAGGTGACAGCGTGACGTATCGATATGAGGGGCGGTTGATATTGATGTGACTGGGTGACGTATCGATATCAGGGGCGGGTGATATCGAGGTGAACCGCATGACGCATCAATATCAGCGGCTGATCGATCGATGTGACCGCGTGACATACGGATAGCTCCGGCCAGCGATTCGATATGACCCGATGATTCCAATTCGCCGATCGCCGCAATCCAGATCGCTGCCGGCCAGTATTTCGGAAAGCGCCTGCACCAGCTCCGCCTCGAAGCCGGCTGGACGCAGGAGCAGTTTCGCTGAAGCCGCCGGTATCACGACGACCTACACGAGCGATCTGGAGCAAGTCACGAAAGTCCCGCGCTTAACGATCCTGTTGCGGATCAGTCGTGCGTTTCGAAGGTCGGTTGCTGATCTGCTGTCAGAGTTCACGCTGTCCCGATCGATCTTTCGTCTTGCCGCCGATCCGTGCGCGATTGCGGTTCCGCCACATTCCCCGAGAGAACGTGTCTTGAGCGTCGACCGGGGCGAATTTCCCTTTTCGGTCACTCTCAATACAGCGCATCCATTCTTTCGTGCGCCGCCTGGTGTCACGAGGAAATCGCTTACAGCAACATGAAGGGCAGTCCGACGATGGCGAAACACGATGTGAAGTTCGAGATTCCTTCGGCAACCCTGGGTAATTCGGATGTCGTCTTCGAGATCAGGCGAAACGACAAGCTTCTGGGAAAACTCGAGGTCTCAAAGGGTGCCATCGTATGGGTTCGGAGTCATTCAAAAGGCGCGAAGTTTCGCCTGTTCTGGAAAGATTTTGACCTCCTCATGGAAGACAAAGGGGAGAAGGTCGGCGTGTAGCGCGTCATTGATGAAGCAGTACAACTCATGTACTCATAGGAGACATACCGATGGGGATCCCGAGTCGCGTCAGTGAACGCCTGGCATCCGGTCTCAAACGATTTCAGCCAATCCTGGCGTCGGCGAAGTCGCGCGATGTGAACGAGTCTGATACGTCCATGATCGTGACCGACATGCTCGCCGACATCTTCGGCTACGACAAGTACAACGAAGTAACGCGCGAGTTGGCGATCCGCGGTACACACTGCGATCTGGCCACCCGCATCGACGGCAAACTTCAGATACTGATCGAGGTGAAGGCGATCGGGCTGGAGCTCAAGGATGGTCACGCCAGGCAGGCGGTCGATTACGCGGCAAACCAGGGAGTCGAGTGGGTCGCGCTGACGAACGGATCCGTATGGCGGGTCTTTCGGGTCCTTTTCGGGAAACCGATCGATACGGAATTGGTCCTGGACCTGGACTTTCTCGCGCTGAATCACAAGAGTGCGACCCAGTTGGAAAGCCTCTATCTGCTCACGCGCGAAAGTATGCTGAAGTCGGGTCTTTACGCATACCACGACCACCTGCAGGCCACGAACAAGTTCTACCTGGCGGCGATCGTCTTGAGCGATCCCGTCATCGACACGATCCGGCGTGAATTGCGCCGCGTATCGGAAGCGAAAGTCGACTCGGATGAACTGAGATCCCTGCTGCGCGAAGAGGTCATGAAACGCGACGTCTTCGAAGGGGAGAAAGCAGAGGCGGCGCAGAAGAAGGTGTCCAAATCCGCCGGCAAGATGCTCCGCATTCGGCGGGAAGCCGACGAGCAGGCAGTGGAGGATTCCATCCCACGGCTGGTGCCGTCCCCGCGGGCTGAAATCAGTGACTGAACACATCACGCGCATCCCATCGGAAGTAGCAGATCGTCTCGGCTACTACGTGTATCTCTACAGCGATCCGCGCGATGGGAAGCCCTTCTACGTCGGAAAGGGAAAGGGGCCGCGAGTTCTGGCGCACCTTTCCGCCGAAGCGGAGTCGCGAAAGACGGCGATGCTCAGCGCGTTATCCGACGCAGGCCACGAACCGCAGCTTGATATCCTTGCTCACGCGCTCAAGGATGAAGAGACAGCGTTGCGAGTTGAAGCCGCCGTCATTGATGCGCTTGGGTTGGATCAGCTGACAAACGAAGTACGCGGATGGAGAAGCATTCAACTCGGACGAATGCCACTCCACGAGTTGCTTATCTACTATTCTGCGAAGCCGGTCCAAGTGGAAGTACCGGCGCTCTTGATTCGGATCAATCGCCTCTTTCGACACTCGATGTCGTCTCTGGAACTTTACGAGGCTACACGTGGGATCTGGAAACTGAGCCCTCGCCGAACCAAGGCAAAATTCGCGTTCGCCGTCTTCGAAGGAGTCGTGCGTGACGTCTTCGAAATCGAATCGTGGCACCGAGCGGGGATGACGCCGTACACGACACGTCCTACCGATGGATGGGAAGGTTCAACGAGGTGGGAGTTCACCGGCCGCGTCGCGAATGCCGCGATCCGAGGGCACTATGTCGATGGTTCCGTCGCGGCATATTTTCGGCAGGGACAGCAGAGCCCTGTGGTGTACGTGAACTGTTAGTTAGGCGACGCGAATGGACATGTCACTCGCCGCTTGCTGGGACTGCCCGCCAACCTTTGTCGAGTCGTTTGTTGCGCTGTCGGTCGGTTTGCTCCTGCTCGGGATCGCCGTTGTCCTTCGCGCGAACCGCTTCGTATCGGTCCGTGCGGTCGGCGCGGTGATGGCGTTCGTTGCCATCGCGTGCCTCCTGCTGACGGCGTTAGGAAGCTGGCGATTCGGCGTGGCATGGGAGGATGGATACCGATCCTCCGCCTTCCTGACGATGCTCTTCATGGCGACACCGCTTGGGTTCTTGCTGGCGTTCGGAGTGACCTTCTTTCGCCGTCGTCGAAGTGGCTAAGTCCGCGCTGGCGGAGCTCCAACCGTCGCGGGAATGCCTGTCGGCGATATGCTGTCGAAGGCATTGGCTTGATATCCGGGACGGGCATCCGTCTCGTTCGTTTCGAATCCCAACTGAGATCTGAAGGAGAACGTGTGAAGAAATTCTTGATTGGAATCCTGGTCCTGGTCGCAGCTACTGCTGCGTTTGGTGCCGAGGGGATGTGGATGCCGCAGCAGATTCCGTCGCTGGCGGCGGAGTTGAAGAAGGCGGGTTTGAAGATCGATCCGCAACGGTTCGCGGACCTCACCGGCGATCCGATGGGCGCCGTGATCTCGCTCGGCGGCTGCAGCGCGTCGTTTGTATCGCCCGAGGGGCTCGTGGTCACGAATCATCACTGCGGGTTTGGAGCGCTGCAGTTCAACTCCACGCCGCAGCGCGACCTCATCACCAACGGCTTCCTGGCGAAGACGAAGGACGAAGAGCTTCCGGCCGGTCCGGGATCGCGCATCTTCGTGACCACGAACATCGAAGACGTCACGGCGCGCGTTTCCGGCAACGTGCCGGCGTCGCTGTCGAACATCGATCGCGAGAAGGCGATCGACCGCAACATCAAGATGCTCGTCGATGAATGCGAGAAGCCGGGCGGCGTGCGCTGCCGCGTGGCCTCGTTCTTCGAAGGCTCGCAGTACCTCCGCACGACGCAGATGGAAATCCGCGACGTCCGCCTCGTCTACGCGCCGGCCCTCGGCATCGGCGACTTCGGCGGCGAGACCGACAACTGGATGTGGCCGCGCCACACCGGCGACTGGTCGTTCCTGCGCGCGTACGTCGGCAAGGACGGCAAGCCGGCCGACTTCTCCAAGGACAACGTGCCGTATCACCCGGCGCACATCCTCAAGGTTTCCACCGAGAGCGTGAATCCGGGCGACTTCGTCCTCGTGGCGGGTTATCCGGGCCGCACGTTCCGCTATCGCACGGCGGCGGAAGTCAGCAACATGCAGGACTATGTCTATCCGACCACGGTGAAGTACGCGACGGATCTCAACAACATCCTTCGCGACCTCGGCAAGAACAACAAGGCGGTCGAAATTGCGAACGCCAGCCGCATCAAGGGCAACGACAACGTGCTGAAGAACTACACCGGCACGCTGACTGGCTTCAACAACTTCCACATCGTCGCGCAGCGGCAGAAGCGGGAAGCGGATCTGGCGAAGTACATCGCCTCGCATCCCGATGCGGCGAAGTACAAAGACGTGATGACGCAGATCAACGCGCTGCAGCAGCAGTCGATCGCCAACGAGCAGCGCGACACGGTGCTGAACTGGATCGTGCGCAGCTCGCCGATGCTTGCGCAGGCGTTCACCCTCAATCGTCTTTCGATCGAGAAGGCGAAGAGCGCCGACATCGATCGCGAGTCCGGATTCCAGCAGCGCGACTGGCCGCGCATCACCGAGGGCGTTAACCGCGCGCAGAAGAGCCTGGAGCCGAACAGCGACCGCGCCGGGCTGCGCTACTTCCTCAACGAGTCGCAGAAGCTGCCAGCGGGACAGCGCATCGCTCCGATCGACGAAGCGATCGCGAAGGCGGGCGGCGTGGAGCCGTTCCTCGATCAGCTTTACGCGAACACCAAGATCGGCGAGCTCTCCGCGCGCAAGGCGATGATGGACGAGACGACGGCGCAGCTCGCGGCGCGCAACGACGCGATGCTCAATCTCGCCGCGGCCATCACGCCGCTGTCACTCGACATCGAGCGCCAGCAGAAAGAGCTCGGCGGCGCGATGTCGCGTCTCCGTCCGATGTACATGGACGCGCTGCGCGCTTCGAGCGGCGGCCGTCTCTATCCCGACGCCAACGGCACGCTGCGCATTACGTTCGGCAACGTGGCGGGCTACGCGCCGCGCGACGGCGTGGTCTACACGCCGCTGACGACGATCGGCGGCGTCCTGGCGAAGAACACCGGCTCGGGCGAGTTCGATGCGCCGAAGGCGGAGCTCGACGCGATCCGCGCCAATAAAACGGCCGGTTACGTCGATCCCAAGCTCGGCACGGTTCCGGTCGACTTCCTCTCCACGGTCGACACCACCGGCGGCAACTCCGGTTCGCCGACTCTGAATGCCAAGGGCGAGTTGTGCGGCCTGCTCTTCGATGGCACGTACGAGTCGCTCGGCTCCGACTTCGTCGTCGATCCCGACATCACCCGCTCGATTCACGTCGATGCGGTCTACATGCTCTGGGTCATGGACGCCGTCGACGGCGCGCACAACCTGCTGCGCGAGATGAACGTGCCGGTGCATTACGGCAACGCATCCACCCCCGCAACGGGGCGGTAGAAATATGGTCGGCGGCGCTGGGAAACCAGCGCCGCCGGTTATGTGGCACAGACACTCCCGTCTGTGCTGGTGAGGCGCGGGAGAGCGGAAAATCAAGAAGCTGCTCGACAACCTCAGCCGCTGCACCTTGCGAAAGCACAGACAGGAGTGTCTGTGCCCACACAGGCCTACTGAAACTTACCCAACCTGAAATCGTAAATCCTCACCGTCGGCGGCGCTTGGTCAACCAGCGTCGCCGCCAGTCGCGGCTCTGCGGTATCATTCGCCGCTCATTCGATGACACAGAAAAAAGGTTGGGGCTCGACGGTGGCCGGATGGTTCATCGTGCAGGATCCGACGACGGCGTCCGCTGACGACGGCTACAACCCCGATTCCGGCGTCCCCTCCGACGACGCTGTTCCGTCGTCCACTTCGCAGCCGCCGCTCGACGTCTTCAAGACTGCGCCGCCCGAGGCGCCCGGAGGACAGGTCGATTTCGACAACGTCTTCGAAGCGGCAGGGATCGACTCCGAGCAACGCGAGCGCGTCAGCCGCACGTTGTCGCTGCTCACCGATCTTCCGCCCGGCACCGACGACGTCGTGAAAAAGCAGATCGTCATGGCCTCGCTGCGCGCCTTCAACGTGCCGGTGGAGAAGATCATCGAGAGCGGTGCGCAGGAGTTGCAGGCGCTCGAAGCGTACATTCGCGCCGGCGCGTCCGACGTCGAAAAAGTCACCACCGAGGCCGATCAGCGCATCAAACAGCACGAAGACGAGATCGCCAGACTGAAGATCGTCATGCAGCAGCGCGTCGAAGAGCAGAACAAAGTCATGACGAGCTGCAACAGCAAAAAGCTCGAAGTGCAGAAGGTGCTCGAATTCTTCGGGCAGGAAGCCGTAGCGAAAGTCGTCCGCGAATCGCCGAAGCTCCATGAACCTTCCCACTAGACCGCGAAAGGACCGACAGCCATGGGTGTGATTTCCCGCATCGCCAATCTCTGGAGAGGCTTTCTCTCGATCTGGATCTCGGACATCGAGAAGGAGCATCCGGAGATCGCTTACGAAAATGCCATCAACTCGATGGTCACCAAGTACGCGCGTCTCAAGAGCGCCACCGCGGCCATCATCCGCCGCCGCGAGGAGATCGACGAGCGCTACCAGGCCGCCACGAAGGAGCTCGCGCAGACTGAGGCCGAGCTGAACACTGCCGTCTCGACGAACCAGGACGATCTCGCCGTCATCCTCATCCAGAAAAAGAATCAGCTCACCAACGACATCACCGACATGAAGGGCGAGATGGAGACGGCCAAGAACGATGCCGACTCCGCGAAGACGTCGCTCCTCTCCGTGCAGACCGAGATCCGCAAGCTGAAGGCGGAGCGCGACACGATGCTGGCCAAGATGCAGTCCGCGCAGGCGCGCATCAACATCCAGGAACAGCTCGACGGACTCTCCGTCGACGAGGAAGTGCGCGCGCTCGACACCGTCCGCACGCACATCAAGAACACGATCGCCGAAGCGAACCTCGGCAAGGAGCTGGCCGATTCGTCGCTCGACTCGCGGCTCTCGAAACTTCGTTCCGAGGTCGGCGACGTTCAGGCGCGCGAAGAGCTGGCTGCGATCAAAGCCCGCAAAGCCGCGCAGCAGGGGCAGTCGCAGAAGACCATGTGATCGTAATGCTCGCGGCGCGAGGGCGCGATTGCAAAATCCCTCGACCACCGGACCAACTTCTGAGGAAGTGAGGAACTCATGCGTCTGACACCGTTTGCCAAAGCGTTCATCACCATCGTCATCCTGGGCGTCGTCGGCTACGCGGCCTGGCACTACAAGGGCCACGAGCTGCGCAAGTGGGCCACCGGCTCCGACAAAACCGCCACCGCCACCGGAACGGCGGACAACTCCGCCGACTTCAACGCGCTCAAGAATGCGCCGTCCGATCCCGGCCGCGACGCCGGCTCGAACGGCGTGCAGGCCGTCGGCCTCTCCGGCAGCGGCAAGTTGAATCGCACGCTCGTCGTCGCCATCAACACCTGGGCTGGTCACGCGCCGGGCATCGTCTTCAACGACGGGCTCGAGTCGGGACCGGGATCGATGTACCGCAAGCGCTTCAACATGGACGTCAAGTTCGTGCTGATCGAAGATCCGGCCGCCAAGCTGGCCGCATTCCGCAAGGGCGACGTCGACATCATGTGGAACACGGTCGACAACTGGGCGCGCGAGGCGTCGATCCTCGCCGAGAACAATCAGAAGGCGCGCTCGATCGTGATGCAGGACTGGTCGCGCGGCGGAGACGGCATCGTTTCGCTGGCGTCGATCACGTCCATCGAAGGGCTGAAAGGCCACAAGATCGCCTGCACGCAGTTCACGCCGTCACACTTCCTGATTCTGTACCTGCTCTCGCAGTCGGGCCTCTCGCCGGCTGATCGTGCGGACGTCGAGAAGAACATCATCTTCACGCAGGACGCGCCGGCCGCCGCGGCCATGTTCAAGGCCAAGCAGGTCGACGCCGCCGTCACGTGGGAGCCTGATCTTTCCGCCGCCGTCACCGCGCGCGGCGACGAGGCGCACGTACTGGTCTCGACGTCCGCGGCCACCAATATCATCGCCGACACGCTTTGCGCGCGGCAGGACGTGATCGACAAGGCGCCCGAGACGATGCGCGATTTCGTGCACGGCTGGTTCGAAGGCATCGAGATGATCAAGAAGGATCCGGCGGCCTCCTACAACACCGTCGGCCACGCGCTCAAGCTCGATACCGATACCGTCAGCGGCATGCTCTCCGGTCTCAAGCTGACGCCGTACGCCGACAACGCGCAGTTTTACGGCCTCACCGGCGGCAAGGCGCACTACGAGACGCTGTTCGATACGGCGTTCGTGATCTGGCGGAAGAAGGGACTCGTGACGCGTCCGGTCGAGGCGAAGGATTGGGCGGACACGCGCTTCATTCAGGCACTCGCTGCCGAATATCCCGGCGCGACGGTGAATGAGCCGAAGGTCGCGGCAAAGGCTCCATCATCGAGCGACCGCGCCATCATCAATAAACAGATCCAGATTCACTTCACGCCTGGCTCCGACGAGATCATGGCTGGTTCCGAGTTTGTCCTCGACGCCCTCGGCGAGACGATGACGTCGTTCGGCAACACGTACCTGCGCGTCGAAGGAAACACCGACGCCACCGGCAACGCCACGGCGAACCTGACGCTCTCCGAGCGCCGCGCGCTGGCCGTGAAGAACTACGTCCTCAAGAACTTCCCGAACGTCGATCCGAACCGCTTCCAGACCATCGGCCACGGCTCGAAGAATCCGATCGCCGAAAATCAGACCGAAGCCGGACGGCAGCTCAATCGCCGCACGGACATCAAGGTCGTGCTGACGACGGATAAGTAATCGTCGCATGATGGCGGCGCGTGATCGTTGATCGCGCGCCGCCGTCGCAGCGCGAAAAACGAATGACCCAGCACAAAGCGTCCATCTGGTCCATCCGCCAGCCGGTTCCCCGCGCGACGGCCACCATGCTCAGCATCGTGATGCCGGTGCTCGTCCTCGGCATCTGGTGCGTGTTCAGCTACGGCGGCCTCGCGCCGGCCGACTTTTTGCCGTCGCCGACGGAAGTAGTTCGCGGCACGCTGCAGCTCTTCCTGCAATACGACCTCTGGACGGCCATCGTCATCTCCACGCGCCGGATCGTGATGGCGTTTCTGCTTGCCTCGGCGGTGGCGCTGCCGCTCGGCGTGCTGATGGGCGCCTTCACGCCGATTCACAATCTCTTCGAATCGATCATGGCGCCGCTGCGCTACATGCCGATCTCCGCGTTCATCCCGTTGCTGATTTTGTGGTTCGGGATCTACGAGAAACAGAAGATCGCCTTCCTCTTCCTCGGCGTCTTCGTCTACCTGCTGCCGGTCGTCGTCTCCGCGATCCGATCGGTGCCGGAGGAGCTCGTGCAGACATCGCTGACCCTCGGCGCGAGCCGGATGCAGGTGATTCGCACCGTTCTCCTGCCGGCCGCGCTTCCGGAAATCTTCGACTCCTTCCGCGTCATGAACGCCATCTCCTGGACGTACGTGATCCTGGCCGAAGCCGTGAATCCGGAGCATGGATTGGGATACATGGTCGAGCTGGCGCGGACGCATCAAAAAGCGAGTTGGTCGTTCGCCGGATTGATCGTCATCGGCGGCATCGGCATCCTCACCGATCAGCTGATCCGCACGGTGTCGATGTTCCTCTTCCGCTGGCGGGAGGACGAGCTGTGAGCGACGAAACTCCCGAAAAATCAACGCCCCACGCGGGCGAGCCGGGCACCGTCGCCGTCACCGTCGAAGGAAAAAAGGGCGCGCCGGCGACGTACAAGGCCTCGCTCACCAGCGAGGCTCCAAAGCTGCGCATCAAAGACCTCGGCGTGACCTACATCGACCGCCACGGCCGCTCGACCGAAGCGGTGCGCGAGGTGAGCCTCGACATCATCGACAAGCCCGGCATCGGCGAAGTAGTCGTCTTCCTCGGCCCCTCCGGCTGCGGCAAATCGACGATCCTGAAATCCGTCGCCGGCCTCCTCCCGCCAACGCGCGGCGAAGTGCTCGTGGAAGGGCAGCCGGTCACCGGCGTCGGCCGCGACCGCGGCATGGTCTTCCAGGCCTACACCTCCTTCGGCTGGCTGACCGTCCGCGAGAACGTGGAGTACGGCCTCCGCCTGCGATCGATGCCGCGCGACGAACGCCGCAAGCTGTCCGACAAATACCTGAAATCCGTCGGCCTCGACGAGTTCGCCGATCACTATCCAAAAGACCTCAGCGGCGGCATGAAGCAACGCGTCGCCATCGCCCGGACGCTGATCAATCAACCGAAACTAGTCCTGATGGACGAGCCCTTCGGCGCCCTCGATCCCCAAACCCGCTGGGGCATGCAAAGCCTCCTCCTCGACGTCTCCCGCTCCGAAGACAACACCATCCTCTTCGTCACCCACGACGTCTCCGAAGCCGTCTACCTAGCCGACACGATCTACGTCCTCGCCCCCCGCCCCACCCACATCCTGCACAGAATCGACGTCCCCTTCTTCGCCAACCGCGACATCGGGTTGAAGTCGTCGACGGAGTTCCGGAATGTGGAGAAGAAGCTGCTCGATTTGCTGTATTCGCCAGCGGGGTAGCGGCACATGCGCCGAGGCGCGACGCCGTCATGTAACGTCGCAACGCGACCGTGTTCCGGTTGTGGCACGACTATGCAGGGCGCCTTAAGTCCGTCCTCTAATCTTGTCGCGAAGCGACGTATCGATATTGGGAGGTGATATCACCTAACCGACTGGCTCATCGGTCAAAAACAGAATTTCGTCCGTCATGATCTGTCAGGAGTGAGAGCAACATGGATGCGAAGACTCTAACCATCCTCTTTTCCGGACTCATCGCGCAGGTACAACTCCCGAACTCCACGCTTTCGACGGCAGTCCTTCCCAACGATGGTGCCCATGACGCCCTGCTCTCCTTTCAAGCCACACAGATCGTCGGCCCACCTCCTAACGATCCGTTCTTCCCGAAGCCCAAGAACGGGAAATACACGATCCAGCTCAAACGGACGCATGTGGAAATCTCGGGCCTCGTAGCGGAGGAAACGGATGGGGCGCCGGTGCACGATCTCATTCCGTCGCTAACAACGATCCCGTCCTGCAAGACGCTCAGAACCGCAGTGAAGAAACGGACTCCGACGGAGACGCTCGGCGCGTTCGTGGACTACAGCGGCGGGAAGCTCATGCCACTCAGCTATTTCACCAAGATGGCGTACGTTGAAGGCGTGATGGGCTGGGATGTGCCGCGCTGTTTCCCGTGCTGGATTCAACTGGTGGCGCCGCTTCTCGACGACAACGTTACGCTGATATTCATCGCGGAGGGAAAGCGTCACAGTGTCGTCCTGCATGGCGATGTGGAAATCAGCGTAACAAATCTGCCCCGCCACGCTCGGAAGCACAAGCCGAAATCACACTTTGAAAACTTCTACTCCATCTTCTCGGATAGCTGTACGCATGAGAAGATCATCGTCGCTGAACCATGCCAGCGGTCAGACCAGCTTTGCATGCTCGCGGAGCCCGACCCCGATTGCACGAATAGCCACTATCCATGAGCGAGTCGGCGTATGCTCTCTGCACCACCACAGGACGGAGCCGAGAGTTCTTCGACTCATAGAGAAGCGCGAGATTCATCTCGCGACCAGAGAGGAGCCCAATGCTGCAGGCGGCGAGCACGCTCACGATCATCTTCGTCGGGTTGATTGCCCATGTTCAGCTCCCGAACACCACGTTGTCGACGGCGGTCCTTCCCGACGATCACGAGCACAGGGCCGTCCTGACATTCCAGCGGGCAGACGCCACCGGTATTCTTCTGCCGGAGTGGTGCGCACAATTCCAGCCGGTCTGCCGCGTCCCGCTGACGAACACGCATGTCAAGATCTCAGGCCTTCCACGAGTGAAGGCCGACCTCAGTGCAGTCGAGGAACTTATCCCGCCGCTGACTGCCGTCGCGACATGCAAGTACATCAAGTCGGCGGTCGTACGTCGCGAGCCCACTCCCGATCTGACGGCCTTCGTCGATTACAGCGGCGGCAGTCTCGCTCCCCGAACGTACTTCAAGAAAATGGGGATGATCATCGATCTGCCGGGTTGGGACGTGCCGCGCTGCCTTGCGTGCGAGATCGAGTACAAGGTGACGCTTCTCGACGACGCCGCGACCGTGACGCTGATTCATGACAACGTCGAACGACAACTCGTCTTCAGGAGCGGTTCGGAGCTCACGGTCAGCAACAACTACCGGGATGCGAATACTGCGGCGACTTCGGTGCTGCCGCCAATGCTGAGTTACTTCGAGCTCTTCGAGGACACTTGTCAGATCCCGTCCGTCGCCGCCGACGGCAGATGCCAGCGCAGCGCCGTTTGCGATATCCCGGAACTGCCGGGCCCCTCGTCGACGCAGACCCGCTTTCCGTGAAGAGGACCCTATGATCAAGACACTCATCATCGTCTTCAGTGGGCTGGTCGCGCACATCCAACTGCCGAATTCCACGGTCTCTACGGCGGCCTTGCCGATCGACAAGCATCATGTGGCGATCCTCTCGTTCTTCAAGGAGGACGTGGTCCTGTCGGCGTACGAGACGCTCGACCCGTGGTTCGACGACTTTATCGGTGCGAACGGCGAATACGTCGTCCCGATCAAGGGGCTGCACGTCAAGATCTCAGGAATCGAGCCGACGGATACTGACGCCCAAGCCGTTCGGGACATCATTCCCTCTCTCCTCAAGGTGTCGAGCTGCAAGAAGCTGAAGAAGTCGGTCATCAATCGAACGCCCGACAACGACTTCGGCTTCGTCGACTACAGCGGAGGCGTGCTTATGGCCAACACCTACTACGGCACGATGGGATACGTACCGGATGTGCCGGGTTGGGATGTGCCGCGATGCGTGCCCTGCCAGATGCAGCTGATCACGAAAGTGGTCGACGATGTGGCGACGCTGACCTTCGTCACTCGGAAGGGCGCCACTCACGACGTCTCTTTGCGACCGGGCACGCGGATCGCGGTCTCCAACGGCATTCTCCCCGGCCCTATGCCGTCCGGCGGACACAAGCCGCCGCACTTTGAAAACTACTCGACGCTCTTTTCAGACTCGTGCTCGATGAATCGCATGCTCGGCGGGCCGCCTTGCAGGAAGGGTGGCCTCACTTGCCGCACGCCCACCGATCCCGATCCCGATTGCACCAACAGCCATTATCCCTGATCGTGTCGCGCGCGGCCGCACTCGCATTTCTCGGAATCGCACTCCTCGGCTGTCAACAGCGGGATGCGCTGACCGATCTCCGCAACGCTTCCGCGGCCGGCGGCCGGTATGACGGCCCACGCCTGACGGCGTTTCCCGCCGCGCTCGCGGTGACCGGCCGCCGTGGCGAAGAGACCTCAATGAGCGCGGCAGAATTGCGGTTGCACGCCATCGCTGCCGCGGCCGCTCAAACGGGAACGCCGCGCGAACGGGCAGTGGCGCTGCTGTTGGCCGGCGACGTTCAACCGGCGGTCGCGGGACTGAAAGCGGCAGCAGCTACCGGCGGAGCAAGCGAATGGAACGATCTCGCCGCCGCCACGATGCTGCTTGCCCGCAGGCATGACGATCCTGAAGAGTGGGCGGACGCTCTCGGAGCGACGACCGAGGCGCTATTGAGAGATCCGCGAATGCCCGAAGCGACGTTCAACCGTGCCGTGATTCTAGAAGCGCTGTTGCTCGCACCGGCAGCACGCGCTGCCTTTCAAACCTACCTCGATCTCGACGGCGACAGTCCTTGGAGCGCGGAAGCGCGGCGTCACCTGTCAGCGCTAGCTGCATCGCGGCCGCGCACGTGGAACAACACTGTCTCGCGTTTGCGGAGTGCCGCGCTCCGAGGAGCGAGCGAAGAAGTCACGGCGTTGGTGCGCACCTTCCCGCAGCAAGCACGAACGTGGAGTGAGGCTGAATTTCTCGGCGCGTGGGGCGCGCTGACGTTGCAGCAACAGGCGGAGGCAGCGGCGGCGGAGCTCACGGTCGCCCGGGTGATCAGCAACTCGCTGCGCCGGATCAGCGGCGAATCACTCCTCGGCGACACCGTCGAGGTCATCGACCGCAGCGCTCCCGATGTCCGTCTTCAACTGGCGAACGCTCACGCGCAGTATCGCGAAGGACGCCAGAAGTATGGCGGCGGCGATCGCGCCGCGGCGCTTCCTCTCCTTGAGTCGTCGAGGGAAGCGTTCGCCCGCGCCGGAAGCCCGATGGCGGGACTCGCCGATTACTACGCGGCGAACATTCTCTATGACCAGTTGCAGTACGCCGAGGCGCGCAAGCGGCTGATGCGCATCCGGGCGACCGCACGGTCGTCGCATCGATCTCTCTTGGCTCAGAACGACTGGCTGGAAGGACTGATCGATGTCGTCGACGGCCGCGTCGACGCGTGCGTAGAAACGTTCGACCGAGCCCAGGCCGAATTCGCGGCTCTGGGAGAGAACGACAACGTACTGGAGATGGCCTCGCGGGCGGCTGGCATGCTCGCCATCCTTGGCAAGCGCGATGAAGCGTGGCACCGGTGGCCCGCCGCCTTTGCTGCCGCCAGCCGCTCCGACGATCCGTCGCGCGTACAAACCGCGCTTGCGCAGACCGCGGTCTCCGAGCTGCGCCAAGAAAAGTGGGGTGTGGCAAAGGCGATGCTGGATTTTGTGATTAGCGGAGAGAGCACCGCGAAACCGCGTACGCGCTTCAATGCGCTGATCTGGCGTGCGCTCACTACAGCCAAGATGCGCCGGCCTGAACAGGCCGATGACGATCTCTCCGCCGCCCGCGCAACCATCGCGCGGCTGGACCCGCAGCTTCGCGACCGCGCATGGAGCGAGCTACGGCGTGTCGAAGCGATGATTGTGCGCGATCGTGATCCTCGTCGCGCCGCGCACCTGCTTAACGCAAAGAGCGACGACAACGCCTCAAACAAACTATGGCGCATTTCCGATCTCGTGGAGCGGGCTGGTGCGGAGCGCGCCTTCGGCGACATCGCCGGCGCCAGGCGTGATCTTCTTGAGGCTGCCAACCTTGCCGAAACGCAACGGCAGCGCGTCTCCCGTGATGACATCCGCGACGCGTTCTTCGGAAATGCGAACGACGCGTTCGTGGAGCTTACCGACGTCTTGGAAAAGAGTGGCGACATCGATGGAGCCTTTGAAGCTGCAGAGCGTGGAAGGTCACGGCTGATGCTTGACCGGCTTCACGTCGAAAGCGCCGTGGCGGCGCCGTTGTCCGCAGCGGTCATCGCCTCTTCCTTGCCGCCATCGACGGTTCTCTTCCACTGCACGATGACCGACAGGCGGCTCATCATGTTCGCGGTTAGGCAAGGGATGATCGAGGCGCACGACGCCGAGATCCCGCGCGCCGACCTCGAAAACCTTATCGACGCCATGGCGCGAACCGTGGCTGATGACGCCGGTCCGCAACTGGCTGCCTTCGCGGAACGGCTGTCCTCGCTGATTTTCCGAGGCGCGGAAGCGTCTCTGACATCGTCTAAGACGCTCGTCTTCGTGCCGGATGACCTGACCTCTCGTCTGGTGTGGTCACTTCTCCGGAACCCATTAACGCACCGCTTGCTGCTTGAAGACCACTGCATAGTGATCGCTCCGAGTGCGAGTACATTCCTCGGTTCGAGCGAAGGGCAAAAAAGTCGGACGAGTGCGTTGGTCGTCGGAGATCCTCGGCTCGACGAAGGGAGCGGCCTCTCGCAGCTTCCTTTCGCCGCGCAGGAAGCGGCCGCGATCGGCGCTCTCTATTCGTCGAGCAGGATTTTGACCGGCGCTGACGCCACGCTGGCGAGCATGCAAAGCGCTCTTGACCACGCGGACGTGCTCCATCTCGCCACGCACGCCGTGCTTCGGTCAGGCAATCCGTCGACCTCATTTATCGCCTTGGCGGGGAAAGAAGGAAAGTGGTATCTGCCCGAGATTGCTGGACAACGTTTCAAGCGCATCCGACTTGTGGTCGCGGCGGGCTGCCAGACGGGAACGCGTTCCGCTGGACGCGGCGATCTTCGCAGCTTCGCTGGCGCCTTTCTTTTCGCGGGTGCGCAATCTGTCGTCGGAAGTCTCTGGGACGTAGACGACTCTGTCACCGCCCATTTCTCAATCGCTTTCCACCGGGCGTTGCGAGCAGGGAGCGATCCGGCATCGGCACTTCGCCAAGCACAGTTGTTGATGAAGGATTCCGCCGATGCGCGCCTGCGTGCGCCATCTGCATGGGCTGGATTTCAGCTCTATGGCAGCGGCTTATAGTTGAAGCGTGAGCGAGAACGTGGGCGATTTTTCCGATTCTAACTGGTCCCAACGACACCGCGCCTCCTGCCGGTACAATCCGCAGCGTGGCTGATCCCATCAAGCCGTCCCAGGCAGGCCTGCCGCCTCCGAAGTTGGCGCAGGCTGTGCGCGATACGGCCAAGGACATGGCGAAGGAGGCGATCTTCGAGAAACGGCCGTATCTGAAGATGGCGTTCTCCAATCCGTACAATCTTTCGCTCCTCGGCGGCGCGCTCGCGGCTTCCGTTCTCACCTTCAATCCGATCCTGGCGCTCGGGGCGCTGGGGGCGGAGGCGATCTGGCTTCTGCATGGGCCCGACAATCCGACGCTGCGGCGGTTGCTGTGGGATCCGAGGTTCGAGAAGATCCGGCTGGCGCTCGAGGAGCAGGATCGCAATGAGCGGATGAAAGCGCTGCCCGAGGAGCAGCGGGCGCGCGTGGAGCGGCTGGTGGCGCGGCAGCAGGACATCAACCGGCTGGCGTCGCAGAATCCGTCGTTCACCGGCGATCTGTTGCGCGGGGAGTTGATCAAGACGCGGAAGCTCGTCGATTCCTTTCTCGAGATGGCGCTGACGTGCAGCCGGTATGAAAACTACCTGGCCGACATCGATCTCGATTCGCTCGAACGCGACTGCGAACGCTGGCGCGCCCGCGCGGCGGCGAAGAACGCCACGCAGCAGGAACGCGACATCGCCGGAAAGAATCTGGCGGTGATCCTGAAGCGCCTCGAGAAGCTCCACGACATCCGCAACTACCTCGGCGTGGCCAAAGGGCAGCTCGACCTGATCGAGAATTCGTTCCAGCTCATCGCCGATCAGATCGTGACGATGCAATCGCCGGCGGAGTTGTCGGGACAACTCGACGATCTGCTCGATGGAGTGGAGTCGATCCGGCAAACGGCTGTCGATACGGAGAAGATCCTGCACGCGATTGAAGCGTGACCGGAGACTGAATGCCAGAGAAAACCCTTCCCGCATGGGCTGAAGACCTTCGACGTCGCTATGTGCGCGGGGAGGCGTCCGTATTCGTGCTGCATGGCAATGTGTATGACGCCGTGATCAGCGGCGGCGAGACGTTGAGCATCACGGAGTTCCTCGGTAACACGCTGCTTCAGGAGACGAAGGACACGGTCGTGGTTTACAACGTTGCCACGGGCGTTCGTTTTTTGAAGCGCGCGAAGGGGGTCGATCATCTCGATGACCTCTTGCTCCCCGAGGACAAGACGCGCGCACTGGCGGCGATCGAGCGGCTGTTGATCGCGTCAACGAAGACGGCGGTCATCCTCGAATATGCGGAGGCGCTGGCGCCGGCAGGCGATCCGAATTTTCAGAGTGAGTCGGATCGCGGCGCGGTCGTCACGCTGCATCGCTGGTCGTTTCTGCCGGAGATCGAGCACACCGACAACATCGTCATCCTCGTCTCGGAAAATCTCACCGATCTTTCGTCGAAGCTGATCTCCAATCCGAAAGTGGCAGTCGTCGAAGTGCCGATGCCGGATCGCGACACGCGGCGCGCCGCCGCTCTCATCGCGGACAATCAGCTCAGCGACAAAGAAGCCGATCGCTACGCCGAGATCACCGCCGGCCTCAAGGCGATTCAGATCATCTCCATCCTCACGCCTGCTCCGCGAAGCGAGAGCGAGGCGGCCGAGCGCGAGGAGTTCATCGCCCACCTCCTCGGCGGGAGCGATGCGAAAGAGCGTGCGAAGAAACTGGCCGCGCTGACTTCAGGCCTCGGGCAGGACGAGATCGTCAAGCTGCTCGCGCCGGGCGCGCAGCCGGTGGAGAAAGCCGTGGCTGATCGCGGCGACCGTGCGCGGCAGGAAGTCGATCGCCTCATCGCCAGCCGCAAGCGCGAGATCCTGGAGCGCGAATGTTTCGGATTGATCGAGTTCGTCGTCCCTGCCTTCGGCTTCGAAGTCGTCGGCGGCATGGACGAGGTGAAGAAGGATCTGCTGGTGATCGCCGGCAGCATTCGCGACGGCCAGACCGCGCGCGTGCCGATGGGCATTCTCTTCACCGGGCCGATGGGAACGGGCAAGACGTTTGTGGCCGAGGCCTTCGCGCGCGAGTGCGGACTGACCACGATCAAGCTGAAAAATTTTCGCTCGAAGTGGGTCGGCGCGACCGAGGGAAATTTGGAGAAGATTCTCAACGTCATCCGCGCCATCGGGCAGGTTGTCGTCATCGTCGACGAAGGCGATCGCGCCTTCGGCAACACGGATGGCGACGGCGACGGCGGCACGTCATCGCGCGTCATCGCCCGGATCAAAGAGTTCATGTCGGACACTTCGAACCGAGGGCGGATTCTTTTCCTGGTGATGACCAACCGGCCGGACAAACTCGACGTCGATCTCAAGCGCGCCGGCCGTCTCGATCGCAAGATCCCGTTTCTCTACTCGCAGACACCCGAGGAAGTCGAGAACATCGCCCGCGCCGTCGTGCGCAAGAATCGAATCAATACCGACGTCGACTTCACCTCCATCCGCGACGCCTTCTCGAAGAAGCTGGTCGGCTATTCGAATGCCGACGTCGAAGCGGTGATCCTGATGGCCAACGACGATGCGGCGCGCGATTCGTCGACGACGGTTTCCGCCGATCAGTTCGTGGCCGCGGCCGCCGATTACTTCCCCAGCCGCGACACGGAATTGCTCGAATACATGGAGCTGCTCGCCGTTTTCGAATCGTCCAGTCGGCGGCTGCTTCCGGAAAAGTACGCGCACATCACGCCGGAGGAGCTCGACCTTCGGCTGCGGACGCTGCGGGCCACGGTCGGCTCTCGCAGATAGCGGCGCTTCGGCTATAATCGCGCCCCCTCAAAATATCCGGGACCGAGGTCCCGTCCGACCATAAGGAGCATCCCGATGTCCGGCCACAGCAAATGGAGCACCATCAAGCACAAGAAAGGTGCGGCCGACGCGAAGCGCGGAAAGATCTTCACCCGCATCCTGAAAGAAATGACTGTTGCCGCGCGCATGGGCGGCGGCGATCCAGCCGGCAATCCGCGCCTGCGCGCTGCCGTGGCCGAGGCCAAGGCCAACAACATGCCCAAGGACAACATCGAGCGCGCGATCAAGCGCGGCAGCGGTGAGCTCGAGGGCGTGGTCTACGAAGAGCTGACGTACGAGGGCTACGGCCCGGGCGGCGTGGCGGTGATGGTCGAGACGATGACCGACAACACCAATCGCACCACGCCGGAAATCCGCCACATCTTCGAAAAGTGCGGCGGCAACATGGGCACGCCCGGCTCGGTCCGTTTTCAGTTCGAGCGCAAGGGCTACTTCGCGGTCGAGAAGAGCGCGGTTTCCGAGGACAAGCTGATGGAAGTCGCGCTCGAAGCGGGCGCCGACGATCTGCAGAGCGGCGATCCCGAGGTCTTCGAGATCTACACGTCGCCCGACGCGTTCGAGCAGGTCCGCGAGGCGCTGGAGAAGAACAAGATTCCGACCGTGGAAGCGAAGATGGGTCAGATCGCGTCGAACTCGATCAGCTTGGACGAGCAGAAGGCGAAGTCGATGATCCGTCTCATGGAAATGCTCGACGATCACGATGACGTGCAGAACGTCTGGACGAACTTCGACGCGCCCGACGAGGTCGACGAAGAGTAGCCGCGGCGACGCTCGTGACTTCGACGGCGAAAGGGGCGATCGCGGTCTTGCTCCTTGCGCTGGCGACGCACGTGGGATATTTCGTCCTCGATCGCAATCACGAAGCGCGCGACAGCGCCGTCTACCTTCTCAACGCCGACAGCCTGGCCGCGGGCCGCGGGTTCACGCGGGCGGGCGTGGTGGAAACGCGGCGCACTCCCGGCTATCCGCTGCTGCTGATGCCGTTTCGCGCGGCCGGCGTCGGCATCCGGCCGATCGCGCTGGCGCAGCATCTCGCCGCCGCTGCGCTGGCCGCCGGCTTCGTGATCATCGTGCGCCGGATGACCGGCGATCTCCGGACGAGCGTCATCGCCGGCGGCATGCTGGCCATCGATCTGCCCACTATTCATCACGCGAACAAAATACTGACTGAGACGGCGTTCACGATCGTCCTGGTGATCGTCTTCGTTCTGGTCTGGCGCATCGCGGAGCACATCGGTCGACCTCTGCTCCAGGGCGCAATCGCGGGACTGCTTCTCGGTGCGGCGGTGCTGATTCGGCCGATCTGCATGGCCTTCTTCGTTCCGGTTGCGCTCTATCTTTTCTGGACCCGTCGCGACGTGGCGATGCGTCTCGTGGCGCTGTTCGTCGCCTGTGCGTTGCTGCTGCCGGGTTTGTGGACGCTGCGCAATGATCGCGAAACCGGCGTTCCGATCGTGTCGTCGGTCGCGTCGTACGAATTGCTGTTCTACCGGGGCGCTGGCGTGCTGGCCGTCGATCAGCCGGGAGACTTTCAGACGAACGTCGTGCGTCAGCAGAGCAATCTTCGGAACGAGCTGGATGCCTGTCTGCGGCGGGAGTTCGGAGTGAACGACGTCAGCAAGCTCACCGACGCGCAGCGCGACATTTGTCAACGCCGGATGGCGCGCGCAATCCTGCTCGGGCATCCGCTCGCGTATGCGAAGGTGATGTCGCGCGGCATCGCGGTCACGCTTCTCGCAGGCGGCCGCGAAGCAGTGCGCGAGATCGTGGGGCTGCGGCCGTGGCTGGAACGGGCGCTCGTCGTTTATACGAGTATCTGCCTGATCTTTGCCGCGATCGGCGTCGTGGTTCTGTTCAGGATGGACAGGAAACTGGCCGTGCTGGTGGTGATCACCATCGGCTACTTCATCGTCGCCGGAGCAGGTCCGGAGTCGTACTCGCGATATCGCGTTCCGGTGATCCCGATGTATTCGTTAGCCGTCGCCGTGGGAATCAGGAGATCAGTGATCCGTAGATCAGTCGATCAGTAGACGGCGTCCCAAACCTTCTCCGACGATTTTCGTCTTACCATCTCGATTGCTTCGATGAAGATCCGTGCTCAGCTTGTGCTCGCCTGTTTTCTCCTCTCGGTTCTGCCGCTGAGCGTGATCGTTATCTATTCGTATCGGTCGTCGCGGAGCGCGCTGGAGTCGGCGTATCGGAAGGAAGCGGATGCGCGGACGCGGCAGATGGATCGGCGCCTGGCCACGATTCGCGGCGATCTGCAGCAGCGGCTGGCCGAGGTGTCGGCGCTGCCGATTCCGGCCGGCGCGGCGGATCGCACGCCCGACGTCGGCAACATCCTTCTGACGATGGGCGACGCCGCGTCGCTCGTCGATTCGCTCGAAATCCAGCCGATGCGCGTGGCCGCGCCGCAGGTGAGGACGATCGTGCAGGAGGCCGTTCGGCACGCGCCGCCTGCCAATCCAAACGCGCCGCCGGGCGTGAAGCAGCCGCCCGCTGCGCCGCCGCCGCAGACCGCAGATGCGGCGGACGGGGACGATGAATCCGACACGGAGGCACCGGAAACACCGGAGTCGCCGGAGCCGACGGTCATCGCCATCCCGCCTGCGCCACAACTGCCGAAATTCACGATGTCGCCGGAGCAGCGGGCGCTGATCAACGAAATCTCGACGCTCGGCACGAAGCTCGGAATGAGCGCGCAGACGATGCCGCCCGAGGAGCGTACGGCGGCGGAGAAACGAATCCAGCAGTTGCAGAAGGATTTGAACGCATCGCTGAAAATGACGCAGGCGCAGTGGAAAGAGCAGTTCGACGCCGCGCAGAAAGCGCGCGAGGCGTTTTTCGCTGCCCGGGAGCAGCAGCGCGTGGCGGCGCGCGCGGCGCGAGATCAGGCGCGCGAGGTTGAACGGGCGCAACGCGAGGCCGAGAAAAAACAGGCTGAGATCGCCCACGCCGTTCCTCCGCCGGCGATCGCGACGACGACCGAGAACGTCATCGTCAAGCGCAAGCTGACCGAGGCCGAGAAGCAGCAGCTGCGGCAGCGCGAGCGGCAGGCCACGCTCATCTTCGGACAGAAATTCAACGTGCCGCTGCGCAAAGAGGGGAACATCGTCGGCCACATCTCGGCGCAGGTAAGCACGCCGGAAGTGGTCCGCCGCGTCCTCGGCGTGCACGGCGATGACGCGGACGAGATCACGTTCGCCGTCGACCGCGACAACAACGTCTACACGCGCACGCCCGACGATCGCAAGACGCTCGACGGCGCCGGAATCACCGACCGCGTTCTGAAGAACCGGCCGTTGAACGACATCAAAGAATGGATCGTGGTGATGTCGCGCGATCCGCAGAGCGGGCTACGCGTCGGCGTGGCGCGGCCGGTCGGCGACAACCTCGAGGAGCTGCGCAAGACGGCGGGCAAGAACTTCGGCTACGGCATCGCGCTCATCTTCGTCGCGCTCATCGGAATCGTTCCGATCGCCAATCACATGACGCGCGACGTGAACCTCGTCACGCGCGGCGCGGAGAGAATTGCGCAGGGCGACCTGATGACGCGCCTTCCGGTGAAGTCGAACAACGAGATCGGCCAGCTCGCCGCGGCGTTCAATCGAATGGCGCAGGATTTGAGCCTGCAGCAGCAGACCATCGTCGAGCAGGAGCGAACGCGCAAGGAGCAGGAGATCCAGCAACGCATCCTGGAGCTCGAGTACGACCGCAAGTCGCTCGATCTCGAAGAAGCGCGGCGCTTCCAGTTGTCGATGCTGCCGAAGTCGGTGCCGGCGCATGACCATTTCGACGTGGCGGTCTTCACGCTGACGGCGGCGGAAGTCGGCGGCGATTACTACGACTTCCATGTCTCGCCGAAGGGCGTGCTGACGGCGACCGTCGGCGACGCGACCGGCCACGGCGCGAAAGCGGGAACGATGGTGACGGTGGTGAAGGCGCTCTTCGCCGGTTACACGCCCGAGGTGATGCCGGCGCAGTTTCTGCGCGACGCTGCCGAAAAGGTGAAGCGCATGGACCTCGGCCGTATGGCTATGGCGCTTCTGCTCGCGCGCTTCGATCGCAATCGCCTCACGGTCGCCTCGGCGGGCATGTTGCCGGGGTACGTTCATCGCGCGCGCAACGGAAAGATTGAGGAAGTGGCGCGCGGAGCCACGCCGCTCGGAACCCTCGGTGCCGACTATCACGACGTCTCGATCGACCTGAACGCCGGCGACACGGTGCTCTTCATGACCGACGGCTTCCCCGAACTGCAGAACGCCAACGGCCAGCAGCTCGGCTACGCCGCCGCGATCGACGAATTCATCGCCGCCGCGAAAGGCGCAACCGCGGACGACGTGATCGCCTCGCTCGCTGCCGCCGCGAAGCGCTGGAACGGCGAGCGGCCTCCGAACGATGACGTGACGTTCGTGGTCGTCCGAGCGCGTTGACGATCAAGAGAACCTTTTTCACGCGGAGACGCGGTGCGCGCGGAGAAAAAAAAGAGTTTTATCTCCGCGATCCCCGCGTCTCCGCGTGAAACTGGTTCTCTTTGCCCCGTGAGACAATCCGGGCAGTGTCGCCGCGGGTCTCGGTCATCATCGCTACGTACAACTGGAGCAGCGTTCTCCCGTACTCGATCGGCAGCGTACTTCGGCAGACGATGCACGATTTTGAGATCCTCGTCGTCGGCGACGGCTGCACCGACGACTCCGAAGAGGTCGTCGCAGCGATCGGCGATCCGCGAATCCGCTGGTTCAATCTTCCCGCGAACACACGCCATCAGAGCGCTCCGAACAACGAAGGATTGCGTCAGGCTCGCGGCGAATTCATCGCCTACCTCGGCCACGACGATCTCTGGCTGCCGCACCATCTGGAAGCGCACGTCGCCGCGCTCGATTCGTCCAATGCGGCGATGACGTATTCATTGCTCGTCACCGTGCTGCCTGACACGCCCGATCTGCGGCCGGTGAGACCGCGGCCCGATGAGGGTGCGTGGTCGCCGCCGTCGTGTACGGTGCATCGGCGTTCGGTGACGGAGGCGATCGGAGGATGGCGTGACTATCGCGAGCTCGCGGTCCCGCCCGAAATCGATCTGTGGCGGCGCGCGCGCGACGCCGGTTTCGAATTCAAGTTCGTGCCGCGGCTCAGCGCGATCAAGTTTCCGGCGTCGGCGCGGCGCGACGTCTATCGCCGGAAACCGAACGACGAGCAGGCGGCATGGAGTGCGCGCATTGTTTCGGAGCCCGACCTGGAGGCGACTTTGCTCGCTGACATCGTTGCCGAACGCACCGTCGTGCAGACCTTCACCGATCGCGAGCTACTGCGGCAGCTCGTTCCGCAACTGATCGGCCGGCTCGTCGCGCGTCTGCGTCATCCTGCGATCTTCATCGCATCGCTCTGGCCGCGGAAGGGCGCGCTCATCAACCGTGTTCGCCGTTTCAAAGGTTTGTAAATCGAGGAGAGTGAATGCTTCCTGGCGCGCGAAAAGATTCGCAGTTGGTGACGAAGGACTGGCAGAAGATCGAGGAGCAGATCGACGGCATCGTCGTGCGTGAAGTCCTCCACGTCCCACGCGACCACGGCATCATCACGGAGATGTTTCGGACGGAGTGGGATCCGACCGGGCTGCCGGTCGTGCACATCTATCAGTCGCGCCTCTTTCCCGGCGCGATCGGAGCGTGGAGCTGTCACGCGAAGACGTTCGATCGCCTGTTCGTCAATCAGGGAAATCTGAAGGTCGTGCTCTTCGACGGACGCGAAGAAAGCCGCACGTATCGTCGCGTCGCGGAGCTGTACGTCGGCGATGCGCGGCCGGCCTTCGTCATTCTTCCCGCCGGCGTCTGGCACGGCCTGCAGAACATCGGCTCGACCGACGCGCTGGTCATCAACTATCCGACGAACGCCTACAACTACGAGGACCCCGATCACTACCGCCTGCCATTCGACTCGCCGGAGATTCCGTACACATGGACGACGAGCGGTGGATCGCGACTGCGTTCAGACGCGCGATGAAAAAGCGTTTCACCACAGAGACACAGAGGACACAGAGAACACCTCCGTGCCCTCTGTGCCTCTGTGGTGAGACGCTTTTACGTTAGAGTCCGCCTCATGCCGACACCGTACGAAAGCGCCAAACTCATCCTGCAGATCTTCGAAATGCGCCGCGAGACCGTTCTTCGCGAGGCGCGGTTGTGGTTCGTCCGCGACTTCAATCCCGAGACCATCGACGACGTGAAGGCCGCCCTGGCCGGACCGCACAATCCGCACGTGCGCATGGTGGTCGGCTATTGGGACATGGCCTGCTCGCTCGTCACGCACGACGCCATCGACCGCGAGATGTTCCTCGACGCGAACGGCGAGATCTTCGCCACGTTCGCGAAGTTCCAGCACCTGCTTCCGGAGATCCGTCAGATCGCCGCCGGACCGGGATTCGGAAAGCACATCGAGCAGGTGATGATGTCCGTGCCCGGCATCGAAGAGCGCCTGGAGATGCTGCGTCAGCGCTTCCGGGCCATGGCCGCGGCGGCCGCGGCAAAAGATCAGGGTTGATTCTTTACGAACTCGGCCAGCGGCCCGACCGACTTGCGCATCAGAAACTCGGAGTAGCCGCGCACGAGGTAGTCATCCAACTCCGCTATGACTTTATAGCCAAGTCGCTCGTAGAGTTGGCGGGCGCGCGGATTGATCGAGGAGACGCAGAGGAAGACGTTCGGAAACTCGGCGAAGATGCGTTGTTCCGCGAAGGCGACGAGCTTCGATCCGAGGCCGCTGCTGCGGGCGTCGGCGGCAACGCAAACGACCTGGATGTAGCCGACGAAGGCGCCCTGCGTCACGATGATGATGAAGCCGCGCGCGATGCCGTCCTCGCGCGCCACCCAGACATCGCCGGCCGGATTCGTCACGCGCGCCAGGCACTGCTCGAAGGTGCGCCCGAAGAAAATCCATGGATCGCTCGTGGACATCATCTCCGCACACGCGCGTGCCTCGGCATCGCCATTCAGCCGTCCGATTTCCAGCTCTTTCATTGCGCGCGAGTCTACGCGATGATGCGCGGATGAAAAACGCGGGACGTCCTCAAGCCGGCGAATTCGCCACCTACTACGGGCGCTACATCGACCTTGCCACGGAAGACGACATCGTGGCCGCGCTCGACGCGCAGTCGCACGAGACTGCCAAGCTCCTTGGCGCGATCTCCGAGCAGCAGGCCGCGCATCGTTACGAGCCGGATAAGTGGAGCGTGAAGCAGCTCGTCGGACACGTGATCGATGCCGAACGGATTTTCGCGTATCGCGCGCTCTGCATCGCCCGCGGCGATACGACGCCGCTGCCGGGATTCGAGCAGGATCCGTACGTCGCCAATGCAGCGTCCGACGATCGTCCGATCGCCGATCTCGCCGAGGAGTTTGCGACGGTGCGTAAGGCCAACGTGATGATGCTGCGCGCGTTGCCCGCCGAGGCGTGGGATCGCAGGGGAACGGCAAGCGGCAATCCGATCAGCGTACGCGCGCTTGCGTTCATCCTCCTCGGCCACGAGCGCCATCACCTGCGCATCCTGCGCGAGCGCTACCTCGGCAACGCTACGCCGCCACGTACCGCATGACCGCGACGTAGTGGCACGCGCTGCCGCCGATCACGCAAAGGTGCCAGATGCCGTGCATGTGCGCGACGCGTTTCGACAGCGCGAAGAAGACGATGCCCGCGGTGTAGATCGCGCCGCCCACTGCGAGCCAGAAGATGCCGTTCGGCGGCATGGCCAGCCGCAGCGGCTTGATGGCGACGACGACCAGCCATCCCATCAAGACGTAGAGGACGACTGAGATCGGCCGGTAACGATTGGGCAGCAGGACGTCTTTCATCACGCCGGCGATGGCCAGCGTCCAGACGATGCCGAACAGCCACCAGCCCCACGCTCCGCGCAGCGTGATGAGCGTGATCGGCGTGTACGTTCCGGCGATGAGCAGATAGATGGCGCAGTGGTCGAAGACGTGGAAGAGCTGCTTCGCCTTGCCGCGCAACGAGTGATAGAGCGTGGAGCTGAGGTAGAGCACGATCATCATCGCGCCGTAGATGGCGATCGCGGTCACGGTGGTGGCATCGCGATTCATCACCGCGCGGATGGCAAAGGCGGAGCCGATGATCGCCAGCACGCTGCCGGCGATGTGGGTGATGCTGTTGAAGCGTTCGCCGGCGTACATGGGTGGTGTGCCGCCGCGGAGCGGCATCAGAAGGTAGCCAGGGGTGAGAGCGAAGCGAACACCCCTGGAAAAGGGATCGTCTCCAGAGTTTTCGTGCCGCGTCAGCGGCAGTGGAACGGGCCGCGCGAGCCCTTCCAGTGCCGCTGACGCGGCACAAACCCTTTCAAATCCGTCGGCGAGGGGTGTTCGCTTCGCTCTCACCCTCGCTACCTTCTGAAGCCGCTCCGCGGCATGTGCTGTTGTTAAAACGGCACTTCGTCGTCGTCTTCGATCTCGCCGCCGCGTCCGCCGCCCGCGGGTGCGCCTGCCGGCGCGGACTTGCGATAACCACCGCCGCCGCCACCGCTGTAGCCGCCTTCGTCGTCGCCCTTCTTGTCGAGCATCTGCATCGTGTTGGCGACGATCTCGGTGCGGTACTTCTTCACACCGGTTTCCTTGTCGTCCCAGCTATCGGTGCGGATGGAGCCTTCGATGTAGACCAGCTTGCCCTTGCGGAGGTACTGCCCGCAGATCTCTGCGAGCTTGCCCCACACGACGATGTTGTGCCACTCGGTGCGTTCCTGTTTGTCGCCGTTCTTGTCGGTGAAGCGCTCATCGGTGGCGAGCGAAAACTTGGCCACGCTGGTGCCGCTGGGGATGGAGCGCAGCTCGGGATCTTTGCCGAGGCGTCCGACGAGGATGACTTTGTTCACTGTTCCGGCCATTGATTTCTCCTGTTCGTGAATCTTCGCGTGCGAGAGATGAGGCTCCCGTTCGTCGTGTGGTCCGCGCATTTTATGCGACGGCGGCGATCCCGGACGTTTTTCTACCGCGAGTAGAATCCGCCGCCGTGAAGTGCGTCATTCAGCGGGTCCGCCGCGCCTCGGTCACCGTCGGCGAAGAGCTGGTCTCGGAGATCGGGCCCGGACTGCTGATCCTCGCCGGCGTCGAGAAGGGCGACACGGAACAGACGATGCGCGATGCCGCGAAAAAGATCCGCGAGCTGCGCATCTTCGCGGACGACGCCGGCAAGATGAATCGCGACGTGACGGAAGCACGAGGCGCGATCCTCGCGGTTTCGCAATTCACGCTGGCGGGCTCGATCGCGAAGGGACGCCGTCCCGGCTTCGACAACGCCGAGGAACCGGAACGGGCGCGGACGATGTTCGAGTTGTTCGTTCGCGAGCTGGCGTCGACGGGTATTGACGTGAAGACCGGGCGCTTTCGCGAGCTCATGATCGTCTCGCTTGAGAACGACGGGCCGGTTACGTTTGTCTGGCCGTAGAAAAAAGGCTTCAACCACAGAGGCACAGAGTTCACAGAGAGATCCCCTCTGTGTCCTCTGCGTCTCTGTGGTTAACGCCTTCCCGCGCCATCGCTATACTTCGCCGCCTCATGCCTTACGAACCAAAACTGATCGAAGAGAAGTGGCAGCGGGCTTGGTCCGATGCGAAGGTGGCCGAGGTCGATGTGGCGGCGCCGGGGGACAAGTTCTACATGTTGAACATGTTCCCGTATACGTCCGGCGACCTCCATGTCGGACACGGGCGGAACTACATCCTCGGCGACGCGCTGTATCGCTACTTTCGGATGCAGGGGCGAGCGGCGCTCAATCCGATGGGGTGGGACGCGTTCGGGTTGCCGGCGGAGAATGCGGCCATCAAGCGCGGCATCCATCCGCGGCAGTGGACGCTGTCGAACATCGAGCGGGAGAAGAAGCAGTTTCTGCGCTGGGGGATTCTCTACGACTGGTCGAAGGAGCTGGCCTCGTGCGAGCCGGAGTACTACCGCTGGAACCAGTGGCTGTTCCTGCAGTTGTATCGCCGCGGGCTGGCGTATCGCGCCAAGGCGCCGGTGAACTGGTGTCCATCCGATCAGACCGTGCTGGCCAATGAACAGGTCATCGACGGGCGCTGCGAGCGGTGCAGCACGGTCGTCGTGCAGCGCGATCTCGAGCAGTGGTTTTTGAAGATTACCGACTACGCCGACCGGCTTGACGAAGGTCTCGACACCCTCGAGTACTGGCCGGAAAAAGTGAAGCTGATGCAGCGCAACTGGATCGGACGCTCGGTCGGCGCGGACGTCGAATTCGCCGTACCGTCCCTCGGCAAGTCGATGCGCATCTTCACCACGCGCCCGGACACGATCTACGGCGCGACCTTCATGGTCCTCGCGCCGGAGCATCCCGACGTCGCGTCGCTGATCGTGGACAATCCCGACCGCGCGGAGATCGAGACGTGGATCGCCGGCGTGCGCAACCAGTCGAACCTGGAACGGCAAGAGGCGGGGAAGGAAGGGCGCTTCACCGGGAAGACGGCCACGAATCCGTTCACGAACGAGCAGATACCGATCTGGCTCGGCAACTTCGTGCTGATGCAGTACGGCACCGGCGCGATCATGGCCGTGCCGGGGCACGATCAGCGCGATTTCGAATTCGCGCAGCAGTATGGACTGCCGGTCCGCGTCGTGGTGAAGCCGGCCAATGGCGACGTGCCGAGCGCCGAGGAGGCGTATTCGGCGAAGGACGACTCGGCGGTGGCCATCGACTCCGGCGTCATCACCGGCCTTCCCACCCCCAAAGCGATCGAACGGATCATCGACGAAATTGAGCGCCTCGGCATCGGGAAGAAGATGGTCCGCTACCGTCTTCGCGACTGGCTCATCTCGCGTCAGCGCTACTGGGGCACGCCGATTCCGATGATCTATTGCGATCGCGACGGCATCGTGCCCGTTCCGGAAGAAGAGTTGCCGGTCGAATTGCCGCTCGATGTTCCGTTCACGGGACGCGAGGGAAATCCGCTGGCGAAGGACGAGCGATTCGTCAACACGACGTGTCCCGTCTGCGGCGGTGCGGCGCGGCGCGAGACCGACACGATGGACACGTTCGTCGATTCGTCGTGGTACTACGCGCGCTTCATCTCGGCGAACGACAACACGAAGATTTTCGATCCGTCGCTGGTGAATCGCTGGCTTCCGGTCGATCAGTACATCGGCGGCATCGAGCACGCCATCCTCCATCTGCTGTACGCGCGCTTCATCTGCCGCACGCTGCACGACATGGGGCTGACACACTACGAGGAGCCGTTCACACGGCTGTTCAATCAGGGGATGATCACGAAGGAAGGGTTCCGCACGGCGAGCGGCAACTGGGTTTCGCCGTCCGAGGTCGAGAGCGGGGTGCACAAACCGACGGGCGCGCCGGTGATTGCGGAAGTCGGAAAGATGTCGAAGTCGCGCTACAACGTCGTGCCGCCGGACGAGTTGATCGAGCGCTACGGCGCGGACACGGAGCGCGTCTACACGCTCTTCATCGCGCCACCGGAGAAGGAAGCGGCGTGGTCGGATGAGGGCGTCGTCGGCGCGTCGCGTTTTCTGAATCGCGTCTGGCACATGGGGGAGCAGATCCTGGCGCTCGGAGGTGGCGGATCGGAATCGGCCGCGTTGACGCGCAAGACGCATCAGACGATCGATGCAGTCACGCGGCGATTCGACCGATTTGAATTCAACACGGCCATCTCGGGACTGATGGAGTTGTCGAACGCGATCGGCGACGCGCTGGCTGCGGGAGCGGATGTGCGTGATTCGTACACGACGCTGCTCAAGCTCCTGCATCCGTTCGCGCCGCACATCACCGAGGAGTTGTGGACGATGTTCGGCAACGACGGATTCATCCTGACGTCGAGCTGGCCGAAAGCCGATCCGGCGTCGATGGTCGAGGACGTCGTCACGATCGTCGTGCAGGTCAACGGCAAGCTGCGGGGGCAGGTCGAAGTGCCGAATCCGCCGGAGAAGGATGTCGTACTCGCCGCGATTCGCGCGAATCAAAAAGTTCAGCAGTGGATCTCGGGGAAAGAGGTCGTGAAAGAGGTCTACGTTCCGGGGAAGCTGGTGAACATTGTGGTGAAGGGGTGAAAGGGGTGAAAACCTGTTACCTTTCCCCGCGATGAAACGCCTCGTCCTTTTTCTTCTGCCGATGCTTGCCGGCTGCGGCTATGGTCTGGTCGGCAACGCCAACAACCTGCTCGCGCCGACGGTGCATACGATCGAGGTGCCGGCCTTCGTGAACCGCACCACGCGCGTCGAGCTCGAGCAGCGCGTCACGCAGGCGGTCGCGTCCGAGTTCGTGTCGCGCGGGCGGCTGAAGCTGGTCAACTCCGCGCCGGCCGCGGACGTGATCCTGCGCGGGTCGATCGACTCGTTCGGCATCTTCCCGGTCGCCTTCAACCAGCAGGGGCGCGCGACGCAATATCAGATTTCGATCACGGCCAAGATCGAGCTGCTCGATCATCGCGCCGACGACAAAGTGCTCTGGAAGAATGACCAGTACCGTTTCACCGAGAACTACCAGGTCAACACCGAGTCGACCGATGCCTTCGACCAGGAGACGCGCGCGATCAACGAGATCGCCGTGCGCTTCGCGGAGTCGCTCGTAACAAATCTTCTCGAAGGCTTTTAACCACAGAGACACAGCGCGGCGTAGCCGCAACCAAAAAGAAGGCGCTTCAACCTCTCGTAGGATGTTTTGGCTGACAAAGCAAAAGCATCGAAGGAGGGCAGAAGCGCCATGCGCGAGTTTATCGCGAAG